>Ga0197142_1000059_pt1 | contig 86021 bp, 68 predicted proteins | sample GBS60_MetaG_FD_148614 | JGI IMG/M metagenome (GOLD analysis project Ga0197142, IMG submission 148614) | Sediment microbial communities from Great Boiling Springs, Gerlach, Nevada, United States - GBS 60_MetaG | ecosystem: Environmental > Aquatic > Thermal springs > Hot (42-90C) > Sediment... | reverse complement strand
CGACCTGACGAACCCGCTGGGGTCGCCCCTGCTGTTGGCGGATGGCAAGACGCTCACGCTGGGCGAGATGCTGGAGCAGTTGAACCTGCCGAGCGCGTGGCTGGTCGTGCTGTCAGCGTGCGAGACGGCGTTAGTCAACCATGAGGAGCTGGCGGACGAGCATTTCGGGCTGGCGTTGGGTCCACTGTACGCGGGCGCGCCGACGGTGTGGGGCACGCTGTGGGCGGTCGAGGATGTGGCGACGGGCTTACTGATGGGCAAGGCGTATGAGCTGCTGCGGCAGGGCATGAGCAAGGCGGAGGCGCTGCGCGAGGCGCAGCTGTGGCTGCGCGAACTGACGGCGAGCGAGGCGGCGCAGATTCTGGAGGCGCACGCGACCGTTCCACCCGCGCAGGCGGTGATGGAGATGGTGCGGATGGCAGCGGCGCAACTGCTACCTGTGCAACGCAATTACGCACTGCGGAACAACTCGGAGCGACCGTTCGCGCACCCGTACTACTGGTCGGCGTTCCAGTGCGTGGGGGTGTAATACCAACTGCGCGGTCAGAGTTCAGAATTTCCCTCCTCTTTTAGGTTCCTCCACTGCGCGAGGGGAACCTAAAGGAGGGAGACATCAACTGCCGTTTTTTATGAACTCTGGTTCGGTGATTGGTGCAAGACGATTTTTGATGTTTTATTTCTCTCGCAAAAATGCAAAGCTACGGTGGAAATTATCTCTTTTTGTCTTTTGACAAAACAATGTAGTAAGGGCGATGCTGGATTACGTATTGTTTTTCATCGTAGATTCCATCACCATTGATGTCAACCTTCACTTCGATTCTGTATCTTTTACCTTCTTTCGGCTTTTCACCTGGATCGAAAGCAAGACTGTATTGATTTCTCAAAAGTGCGTCTATTGAGCTTAGAATGGAAGGAATTTCGGACTCAAAAGTCATCGGGAAATGCTGTCCGCCTGATTCTTTTGCAAATGTATTCATAACATTTTGTGCTTGCAAGAATGTCAACCTCCCAGGCGCCCCCGTGATTGAGTCGGTTGCTCCAAGATAAGGTTCATAGAGTTTGAAAAACATATTGCCTGTGCTGATTATGTAAATCGGAATTCCCGAAGCCTGAATTATCTTTCTAATTTCGTCGTAGTTGGTTCTGCTGAAAGTGTCAATGCCGGAAGCAACAAGGATAATTGCTTTTCTTTTTGCTTTAACCGAAACCATTCCACCATATTCAACTTCCTTTTCTTTGGAATTTTCCAAAACAACCGGATCGGCTTTTCCGCCAATGAGGGTAAACTTAAGCGCATCGTAGAGATTATTTTCGCGAAATGCTGGGCTGTTTCTTAGAAGAAGATCAACAGTTGCACGCAACTTAAAAGGATCATTCGTAAAATCAACAATCGGAGTTGGGCGAAGGTCAAAAGCGATTACAGAAGCATAATCATCAGGTGGTTTGATGAATCTCGAGAGAAAATATGCAACAGGTCGAATAACTTCATATTTTCCCGGCTCTAATCCGCGGCTTGCATAGTACCCGAAAATCTCGCTCCATTTGCTGTACTCAACAACTAAGGCAACCGTTATCGGGCTTTCTGGAGCAGCGAAGTTAACAATCTCCTTTTTAACACCGTCTTGAAAAACAGCAAAGTTTTCTTTCTTTAGTCCCGTGACGATTTGACCAGTTTTTTTGTTATAAACAACTGCATCAACGTTAACCACTTGAGTTTCTATCCTTATTATTTCATCGTCTTGAATCGCATTTTTCTCTTCCTCGAGTCTTTTTCGCTCTTCCTCTTCTTTCTTTAGTTCTTCCTCTGTTTTCGGTGCAGGGCGCGGATTCTTCTTTTGAGCTCCTTTTGCAGGTTCGGGACGTTGTGGTTTTGCTTGTGCCAACAGATTAACACTAAAAGCACCGACGGAAAAAACTAAACTTAGCAAGATAAGAAATCTTTTTAGTTGCATGACTTTTGCTCTTCAGAAACGGGATTTTAATGTTTTAGATTCCACCACCTTCAACATAGTTGTAAAGTCTCAAGGATAAATTTCAACTGTAACATCAAAAGCTCCGGAATTATCATCAAGATTGCCTTCATTGACACCGAGAAAAAGCACGCCCTCGCGTTCTGCTATAAACTCGTTTTCAGCACCGATAAAGATAAAGTCATTGTTGTCATCACCAATTACAGCAATCAAAGCACCCGTAGGAGCTTGTGGAATTAGTTTTTCGGGATCAGGTAAATTTTTCATGCCTTCAGGCCCCGAAAATTTCCCACCGCCTAAATAAACTTGTCCTTTTCCGACAATGCGAATTCTTTGTCCTTTTTTAACGACCCAACCTACGCTCGTCCAGCCATTTGCAGTATTATCAGCTAAAACTTTAACCTTCAATCTAACAGGCTGAAGTTGCGGTTTAGGTTCTATTGCTGGTTTAGATTCTGTTCTCGGATCGGATTCAGTTGTTGTTTTTGATTGAGTTATTGTTTGAGATGCAGAGTAGTTAGCCGTGGAATCAGCTTTGTTAGTATTTTGAGAGCCACTTGTTAGCTCAGTTTTGCCCGATTTCTCTGTTTGCTTGTTGTTGTCAGTAGTATTTCTAGTCGTTGAGTTAGTGCTACTTGTTGAATTAGTTTGCAAAGTAGTTGATGTATTTTTCCCTTCTGAGATTCTAGATTCGAGTTTATTCATGGAAGCGTTGTATTGATCAACAAAAGCAGCGGCAGAGTCGAATTCTATTGATTCGACCTCATCAGCATAGAAATTCATTTGACGCACCCTGGAACCTGAACCAACCAAAACAATGAATTGACCATCCCGAAATCCTATGACTTTTCCTTTTATGATGCTTCCATCCTTTAGCTTTATAGTGTCAGCAAATGCCGAAAGGCATAGGATCAACGATAGCCCCAGCAAACTTAACAAATTTGATAGCTTTTTTACCATAAGAACCTCCAGAAACCCGTAAAAGCATCCCTCTCAAGATAGAACATTTCTCGGAAAAAATTATACAGAAACTTAAGGAAAATAAGAATCTCCAAATTCTTTCATTAGAACGAAAAATGCTTTATTAGTTGCCATGAAATCAGAAAAATGAATGCGGCGATTTGTTTTTTCACTGGGAGTTGTTCGTGACTTCAAGCCTGCGGATTTGTGCTAAAATACTAGCAGCAGAACTAGGAGAGTTCTTTTAATTATGACAAAAGAAAAACAACAGGAAAGTTTCAAAGAAGAAAAGGAAATCTTCGCAAATCACATAAAGAAAAAGGGTTTGCGGCGGACTTCGCAAAGAGATTTGATTTTGGAGGTTTTTCTGCAAACCGAAGACCATGTTTCAAGTGAAGATTTATACTGGCTGGTGCAGAAAAAAGACCCAACGGTCGGTTTTACGACGGTTTATCGGACCTTGAAGCTACTAGCTGAAGCAGGACTTGCACGCGAGGTTAGTTTCGGTGACGGGAAAACTTATTACGAACATCACTACAAACATCAACATCACGATCACATGATCTGCACCGAATGCGGAAAGGTGATCGAATTTTTCTCGCCCGACATCGAAAGATTGCAGGATGAAATGGCAGCTAAGCACGGTTTTAAGCCTACTTATCACAACCTAAGGATTTTAGGAATCTGCGCCGAATGTCAGAAAGAAGCAGCCGATACTGATTCACTTACTTCTGGTGCACAACCGCGCGTGAGAGTTCTAAGTAGCAAACTTTTGAAATAAATTTGATCGTGAGATAAATTCAGTCAAGACGAAAACTGGAAAACCTTTGCAATGAGAGATGATAGACGTTGAAATTATCTTTGTATCAGAGGAACAGAAGGATTTTAAGACTGAAGGTTTAATCGCAGTTGGGAGTTATATTCTCGACGCAGCCGAACGTCTGGGAGTTCAAATCCAAGCCAAATGCGGAAGACGCGGCGAATGCGATTCTTGCAAGATCAAGGTATTGAGCGGTGTTGAATTGCTTTCCGAGCCAACAAAAATGGAAATTCAGCGTCTTACAATAGAAAAAATCCAAAACGAAGGCGAAAGGTTAGCTTGTCAGACTAAAATCGTAAAATCAGGAGAATTAGTGGTTATGACCTTTGAGCAAAAAAGAGATGAAGAACCTAAAGAAACAAACTTTGAGAAATTCCGCAAAGAATTTTATGACATGCCTTTGGATAAAAAGATAGCTTATCTTGTCGAGCTTGAAGCAATAACCTTGGGTGAAACGTTGGCTTTTGTTATCAACTCACCGTTCAAAATTTTCGATATGCTTGTTGATGCAATGGCAGAGCTTGGTTTGAAACTAGAAAAACGAGAAAGAGAAGAAAAAACACCACCCGAACACAGAAAAGAAGAAAATAAAGAAGAGAGTAAGGACAAGAAAGAAACTCAAAACGAAATGCAAGCAGAAAAAGAAGAATCGGTTCAAAGAGTTGAGCAATCTGAACAAAATTGAGCAATCTGAACAAAATAATGAAGCTAGAAATAGCTAAAAGATGACGAAACTCAAATTTCTTGAAAGTAGAAGCAAATGTGAAGGATGAACGAAGCTATTCAAAAAGGAAGCGAAAAGAAATTATCAGAAACAGCGAAGGAGAAGTTTCAATATGCGCTCACAATCGGTGTGATCATTACGATGCTGTGGGCTATCGGATTCCCGTTTTTTATCGTTTTATTTTTCGGTATATTTGCCTTTCTGATATGGAAAGTTTCATCATTTCCGGCTTCAAAGGAAGTGCGCGACATATTTGAGTTTTACCTAAAGGCAAACGAAATCCTTCGTGACGATGAACGCAGATGGTTTGGATTTGAAATCAAAGAAGTTATCAATCAAGGTGAGGAGATATTACAGATATTTCCTGATGCTCCGCCGTTACTTTATTTCGCACTTGGAGCTTTGTATCACAAATTAGGAGATTACAAATCAGCTGTTCAAAAGCTATCGAAAGTCGCCGAGAGAAACGATCTTGAGCTATTGTATATGACACCATCGTCGGAATTGCGAAGATACGTGAGAATTTTGCGCAAGATAGAAAACGATCCGTCTGAGGCCCCACAAACTTCAGCCGCCATAAGAGCCTTGGAGAGGGCACGCCGAAATCGGACTTCCAGCTTACTAGCCGAAAGTTTTTTGAGACTAGAAGAAGAGGAAAAGCAAAAAGAACGGGTTATGCTAGTGCAAAAGGAGTCAACAAAAACTGATATTGAAGAAGATAAAAAGAAATTTTATAGGGTATCTTACCGTCCAAATTTTTCCTGGAAAGATGATGCAACTTCGCTGAAAGAAGAATCCAGACCGAACGAAACTGAACGCAAACCTATTTCTGAAGTTTTGCATGACATATACGATTAAAAAGCTATTCTCTCAACTCCATTTAGTCGGAAAAACTTGTTTATTTTACAGCTTTCTCCGCTGAAAGATTTTTGCTTAAAACTTCTGCAAGCGATTCACCTAAGTTTTCTATGAGAAGTCGCATACTTTCGTCTTTCATTTGGTTGCTGTCACCTTCAAAAAGCGTATCAACTCTAGCTACGGCAATTTCCAATGGCAGGACATGAACTAACATTATAGAAAGAATGTCTCTAAGATGCCCAAGGCACCTGATTCCACCAAAACTTCCTGGAGAAGCCGTCATGATAGCCGCCCATTTTCCCTTGTAGCAATCACCGATTTTAAGCTCACCATTAGCTCTAGAAGTCCAATCCAGCATATTTTTCAAAACTGCCGGTAGAGAGCCGTTGTATTCTGGCGAAGCTATTAACAATCCTTGATGCTCAAGCAAAATCCGCTGAAGCTTTGATGCATTTTCTGGAAATCCCATCTCTTCCTGCAAATCGGCATTGTAAAGAGGCAGAGGATAATCGTTTAGATCAAGCAAAGTAACCTCCGCACCCTTACGCTTTGCTCCTTCAATCGCAATTTTCAAAACTCTTTTGTTGTAAGAATACTTCCTCAAACTACCTGCAAAAGCCAGTATTTTCGGTTTAGCCATACCCCTCGATTCCTCGCTTAAAAAATGAAGTTTGCCATGAAACAAGTTTAAAAACAATTGACCGATAATAGTTTTTGAAATCGTTCAACGTTTTTCATTTTTGAATTCGAAGGTTATTCTATAATTCAAAATAGACATCCAATTTTTCGTATCTTTTATCCATTTTTTTGGATTTTTCGGTTTTTTGAGATTTCCTCAGAACGTTTGAAACCGAATTTTTCTGAGATTCGGGAATAAACGGTAATTGGCACGGTGATTGCCTGGTATTTTTTAGCTCAAAACCAAATCAAAGGAGAGTAGGTTTATGAGATTCAAGATTTTTTTAATGTTGTTTTTTCTAAGTTTCGGTATAGCTTTCGGACAAACTACGACTGGTTCCATATCCGGCGTGGTTACCGACGAAACAGGTGCAGTGATCCCAGGTGCAACTGTTACAGTTCGTAATGTTGACACTGGTTTTGAAAGAACAGTTCAAACAAACGCCGAAGGTCGTTATAGCTTTGTTAACCTTCCGATTGGACAATACGAACTCAAAGTTGAGGCTCAAAATTTTTCAAGATACACACAGAGCGGTATAGGATTGCTGGTCAATCAAAACGCTGTGGTAAATGTCTCTTTGAAACCAGGGCCGATTCAGGAAACGGTCAACGTCGTAGAAAATGCATCGCTTTTGAATACAAGCACTCCAGAAGTCAGCACTCGTTTTGATGAGAGAAGACTTTCAGAACTTCCAATTGCACCTAACAGGAGCGTTTACAACGTTCTACTTTCCGTTCCCGGAGTAAGCCAATTAGGAAGTGGACAAGCAGGCTTTGCACAAGGCATAAGCTTTTCGTCAAACGGAGGCAGGCTTCGTTCAAACAACTTCATGATAGATGGTCAAGACATAAATGACCCAAGTATTTCCGGTGCTCAGATAAACTTGAATAATCCTGATGCAGTTCAGGAAGTCCGCATAACTACAAACCAATTCCTAGCAGAGTATGGACGCAATTCAGGTTCTGTAGTGAACATAGTCAGTCGTTCTGGAACCAACGAGTTTCGCGGCACAGCTTTCTGGTTTCACAACAACGAACGCTTGAATTCATGCAGCAATTTGGACAAAAGAGCTGGTTTCTGCAATCCAAACGCTACAACTGAAGACAGAAAACGTGCTCCATTTGTCAAGGACAATCAAATCGGATTTACCTTTGGTGGGCCTGTTGTTTTGCCAAGATTCGGTGATGAAAATGAACCTTACATTTGGATCGGCAGAAACAAAACATTCTTCTTCGTTGATTGGCAGAGATGGAGACGGCAGACATTAGGTTCTGGGTTTACCCTAAGAGGTGCTCCAACAGCAGCTGGAAGGGCTATCTTGCAACAAATTGCATCTGGTCAGATAGACGGAATCGTAAGACCTCAAGTTCAGGCACTTTTGGACTTTGTTCCAGCAGGAACTCCTAATGGCCAGTCAAGAACGGTGACCGTAGGATCGCAACAATTCACCATACCGCTTGGTGATTTAACAGGTTCGTCAAGTTTTAAATTCAAAGATCATCAAGGTTCTGTAAGGATTGACCATCGTCTCAACGAAAACAATTTGTTATACGGACGCTATCGCTGGAACTGGCAGAAAACTTCAGGCATCGGTCAAGTTACACCTCCGGGTCTAACTACCAAAAACAGATTAAAAACCCAGGCTGCTGTTCTTGTTTTGAATAGTGTTTTGTCAAGCAGAGCCAACAACGAACTGAGACTTGCGTGGTCAAGATTTGATTCAAATACTAACGCAGAAGACCCAAGATCAGAAACAATACCTTCAATAGAAATAGCTGACCTCGGCATGACGGGCTTCAACGCGGCAGCTAATAGAACTGCTATCGGACTTGCAGTTAACCTACCGCAATTTCGTATTAACGACACCTACCAAATAACAAATAGCCTCTCATACATCTCCGGCAACCACACATTGAAATTCGGAGTAGACGCTCGCCGGATAGATGTTAAAAGCTTTTTCTTCCCGCTTGTCAGAGGAAGACTGGTTTATACGACTCTGCAGAATTACATAAACGATGTTGCCCAAGTTGCAACCATTAACTTGCCATTGAGAGGAGGAGATATAATCGGTTTCTATCGTTGGTATGAATTCTATGCATTCGCTCAGGATGAGTGGAAAGTAACACCAGATCTTTCCTTGACCCTAGGGATTCGCTACGAGTATCCAGGAGATTCTTTCAGCTACTTAAGAGAACTGAATCAAAGAATTTTAGCCGCAAACGGAAACAATCCTGCTTTCAGATTAGATCCTGATCCGAAAAAAGACAAAAACAATTTTGCTCCTCGTATAGGATTTAGCTGGAATCCAAAGACAAGCACAAAGGGAGTAATAGGTTTTATAACCGGCGGTGATCGGTTTGTCATCAGAGGCGGATATGCTCGTGCCTATGATGCTAACTTCATTAACATTAACTTGAACATCTTTAGTTCCTTCCCCTTTGTTGCTGCCCAGACTTTACCTTCTTCGGGTGCCTTCGCAGCAATGCGATCAATAACATCTCCAAATGTTTCAAATCCAAATCTCTTAACGAGAACCGTTGTTTCAGAAGATTTTTCGTCTCCGTACACCGAACAATTCTCTCTTGAAGCTCAAAGAGAATTATCAAGCAACTTAATCTTGAGAGTTGGCTACATAAGAACTAGAGGATTGAAACTCTTCCAAACTGTTGACGGTAATCCACGCAGACCTTGTCCGTTTGATCCGAACGCAACTCCAACTTCAGGAACCTGCAATGCTGCAGCTGGAATTTTAGCACCTAGAGTCGATCCCAATCGTGGGGTCATCCGTCTAAGAACTAACTCTGCAACCTCAACCTATGATGCTTTGCAAATTAGCTTAGACAAACGTTTGAGCCGTGGATTTAGTGCTGGTTTTCATTACACTTACAGCACGTTTATTGATACAGCCTCAGAAATCTTTAATCCTTCGGGCGCTGAAGTTGCAACACCGCAAGATCCATTCAATTGGAAAGCAGATAAAGGACGTTCAAGCTATGACAGACCCCATCGTCTAACGGGTAACTTCGTATATGAATTTCCTTTCTTCAGATCTCAAAAAGACGTAGTTGGCAAGATTTTAGGTGGATGGCAAGTTAATTCTTTCTTTACCTTCCAAAGTGGAGCACCATTTACACCCTTACTTGGAACTGACCCATCAGGTGCAGTCAGCGGTATCGATGGGTTGGTTGGTAATCCAGTTCGTCCAAATGTCAATACCACCCTAAACCTTTCCAACATGAGCATACCCGAAATTCTCAGAGCTGGCGGAAGAAATCTGTTTACGGGCCTCTTCCCTGGTCAAAGAGTTGGAAATGCAGGACGTAACATCTTGCGTGCTGATAGCATCCAAAATGTTGATTTCGGTGTAATCAAAAACACTTTATTTGGTGAAAGATTTCGCCTGCAACTTCGTGCCGATATGTTCAATGTCTTCAACAACCGTAACTTCGGTATCCCCGAAGGACGCATCTCAGCTCCGAACTTCCTCGATCAATGGGGAACAAACGGTGGTAATAGAATCATCGTTCTAGGAGCAAGGTTAATCTTCTAAGCCCCGCAAATTAAGACATGAACAAAAAGCGGTAGTCTCTGTGAAAAGGCTACCGCTTTTTGTTTACAGAAATTCTCATAGAAAACTACTAGAGAGGAAATTTGCGTGAAGTTTACTTTTCAGAAAAATTCTTTGTAGATTTTTGCCGAAAATTTATAGGAAGTTTTGCAAAAAATCCAAAAAAAAACAATTAGACAAGTTCCTTTTCTTTAGCTTGATTTTGTCTGGCTATTGAGTAGAGTAATGTTTTGACTTGGAAAGGCGTAAGTTCGGGGAATTTTTCTAATAGTAAGGCAATAATTCCGACTATGTGTGGACAAGCAAAGCTATTTCCCGTAAGTTTTCTGTATCCGCCGTCAAGCCACGTCGTGTTGACATTTACTCCAGGAGCAGTCAATTCAATCGTTTCGCCATAATGAAAGCTGAAATTGAAAGGATCTATTTCTTCGCTCCTTCTGACTGAAATCAAAGATGATGAAAAAACCGAAGGATAAGAAGGATAGGGTAAGTTGTTAGCAGCGGCAACAATCACACAACCAGCTTGATAAGCTTTGTCGAGCAAATCGTGCAGTGGAGCAAAGTATTGCGGTTTTGTCGTTCCTACGCTTAAGTTAATCAAGCGAATTCGTTTTTTGATTGCATATTCGATCCCCGCAAGAAGCGCTCTTCCATCGTTCGGACCTGTCGTTCCCAAAACTTTAATGCTGTGAAGTTTTACATCAGGAGCCATTGAAATTATTATTCCAGCACAGGCCGTGCCGTGTCCGGTTGCATCGGTGAAAGATGAGGGTAGAAGCTTTATTTTGCCTTTTTCGATAGTGGCTTCAACCGATTCTATAACTTTTCCTTGTAATTTTGGATGGCTTGCGTCAATACCACTATCAATCACAGCAACATTGACACCTTTGCCTGTGCATTTCTTCCAACTATTGTCTATTTTGACCAGCTCCCTCGACTCGAGTAAATCCATACCTTGTGACGTCCTCCTCTCAATAAATTGAGAGGCATCCTTAAAACGGATGCACGCAAAGGCTTACCTTCGCGCTTCGGTTCGGCGACGCCGTGCCATCCAAGAAGGTATGACACGACCGCCGCAAGCCACGCCACACCGCCACTACTCCACTTCACTGGAGATACCTGATACGCCCTTTCGTAGATGTTATACCATTATGGTAACATACCGCAAACGGTTATGAGCACCCAAGCGAGGGGTTCGTGTATCCCCTCAATAAATTGAGGAGGATACTCGGCCCCTCGCACTCCCCCACTTCTCTAAAATGGATTTTGTTTAGATTTTGAGTATTTTAGCAAAATCTCCAGCAGCTCTCGGCATAATTGCCGTTCCAATTCGCCTTGTGAGGCAAGCTCACGAATGAGCATTGAAATCTCCAACATCTGGATATGCTCTGGTGAAGAACGAATTGAATTTAACCAAATTCTCACTTTTTCAGCATCCCTTTTGTCGTAATTTTCAAATAGTTTTTCGCCTAGTCTGTAAAATGTCTTAACCGATTCATAAGTGTTCACAAGTGACGCTATCACTTCGGCAAACCCGAATGCTCGATCCATTTCGTTTGAAGTAAAAGGTTCATAGGGCGGATTGCCAATGCGATTAACAAATTCCAAAACACCAATAATCTCTTCATTGTAGCACAAAGGAACTGCCAAGATAGTTTGAGTTGTGTAGCCTGTAGTTTCGTCTATTTCTTTATAAAATGTCGGTTCTTGGCTGACATCGGATACGGCTATAGGTTGTCCGGAAGAGAAAACAAAGCCAGCAATCCCTTTGCCTGAAGGGACCTTCATTCCTTTAAGTTTATCTGCAACTTCCCCTATCGCCAGAAGAAAATATAAATCGCTGTTATCACCTTCTTTCACCAATATAGACGCACCTTCAGCCCTAAGTTCGGTCGCTGCAAACTCCAGAACCTTTCGGAGCGAGTTTATGAAAGGCTCTGTCATAGTGTTTGTTGCTATATCTAACACTTCGATCACATAACGGATTTTTGCTTCTAGGTCTGACATGCTTATAAAAGTTTACTTCAGAAGTCGAAAAAAGTAGAAGGCCATTGTGAATTCAATCGCAAAGACTGAAATAGTTACTCAAATTGCCGTATTTTTTTATATTTCTTCTGAATTTTCTACGGCGATTCATCTGAAAAAGAGTTTGTGGAGTCACTATTCTCAAAATCAGCCCGACAATTTGAGAAAGACTTTTTGCGCCGTATAGATTTTCCCAAAAAAGCTTAATTGCCTCTTTGCGGTATCCAAAACGCACGAAGTCCGCAACGCATTTGAACCGAAGTTGTTTTTGTAACTTTCTAAGCTCAGGTAGATTTCCGAAAACTCGATTTTGTGCTGAAATCCATTCATTCATCATCTTCGGAAAATTTCGGCTGGTATTCCACCCATGCTGACGCCATGCGCATAAAACTCTTCTATCAAAAACAAAATCGCCTTCTTGCGCTAGTTTCAGATAAAGTTCATAGTCTTCAAGAATTGCCTGCTCATTCCACTTGTGTTTTTTCAAAAACCGACTTCTGTAAACAACACTCGGACTAGAAAAAACCTCGCCTCTGAGAAGATGGTCCAAAATTCTTTTTTCATCAAAATCAACCCAATTCTCCGTTGATTCGATGATGTTGTCCTCTTCGTCAATCAAAAAAGCATGCCCGAAGGCTAGAGCTGCATCAGGATTTTTTTGAAGGAGTTTTATTCTTTCCTCCAAAAATTCGGGAAACCAAATGTCGTCGGAGCCGAGATATGCGAAAAATTCTGCATCGCTGCAAAGAGCAAAACCTTCATTCAGAGTTGCCGTCAACCCTCGGTTTTCCCTTGCAATTAAATGAACTTCAAACGGAGCGTCTCTAAGTATTTTCTCGATTATTTCAACAGAATTATCTGTAGAACCATCATCAATAACGATTAACTTCTTAGGTGGAAGAGTCTGCAAAAATACAGAACGCAAAGTTTTCTCGATGAAAGGAGCATGGTTAAACGATGGGATTACAACATTAACTGTCATAAGGATTTGTTCGGAAAACAAAATCTTTAGCTTAGTTCTGGAATTTTCAAAAGAAGAGAATGTATAAATTTTGAAAATTTTTCAACTCAAACGCGGCTGTTGACTTGACAAATTAGTGCAAAAATCTTTAATCTAAAATTTCGCTTCCCCAAAGGGAAGCATACTCCGCAGTAGCTCAATGGCAGAGCATTCGGCTGTTAACCGAAGGGTTGTAGGTTCGAGTCCTACCTGCGGAGCCAATTTTTATTTTGGCTCTCTGACTCTGAAAAAATTCAGATTTTTCTCCTCTCAACAACTTTAACTTCTCGTCGCCAGTCCTGATTCAGACCGAAGCGAAAAATTTCTATATTAGGGTTGATTGTAGAAGCTAAGAAGTCAAGGTCTTTATGAAAGTTTATTGCAGGCGAAACCAAGTAAATCATTGGTGGCTTTTCCTGAATTTCCAAATTAGGAAAGATTTTGGCTTTCTGCAAAAGGCCAACTTTTCTTGCATAGTCAATTTTCCACCAATAACTCAGAGCTTGAAACAATAATTCGCGACTTTCCGATGTTTTCAACTCCACGACGACAAGTCTGCCGTCTTGCCTGATAGCCAGTAAATCAACTTTCTCTTTATCCAGACTTAGTTGATCGTAAACAGGCGACAAAACAAGCTCTGGATCAAGCAATTTGATATTTTTTCTCAATATAGACTCAAGCCATTTCTCAGGCATTAGACAATAAAACTCATGAAGCTTGTTCGGACTGTTAAAACAGCGATATTCTTTCAGGGTTTCAATCAACCTACATAATTCGATGAAATTTTCTTGAGTTAATAATCTTTTTTCTCTGCCGATACCAAACCAGATTTTTCCTGCTTTGACTGAAGCAAATGGCAAGCCTAGAAAACACAGAAGTTCTTCGTTTTTAAGTGGCAAAACATCAATTCTTTCTTCATCAAGCGCAACTATTTTGCGAATCAATCTGCTTGTGTTTTTTACCGTCGCAAAGCTGATTTTTAACTCTGCATTTTGTAATTGCGAAAGCTCTTCCATTTGTAAATCTGAAGAAACTTTGTAAATCGAAATAGAGCTCTTCCAGTAGTCTCTCAAAAGCGAATGTAGGATTCGGAGTTTTTCGGTTTGATTAAAAACCGCAATGCCAATCTGCTGTATTCGTTGTTTTTGCTTTTCAAGTATGGCTTTTGACAAAAGTCTTTCAGCCCTTTCATCAAAACCAACAAGCAAAATTTGCTTTCTATTGCGACTTTCGAGAAAAATTTGTGCTATTTGCTTTGACTGTTGTTTAATTTGACGAACTTGCATGTTTGTCTTTTCAGCAAAGGATTTAGCAATTTCCAAAACTCTTATCTCCGTGAAATACCGAGTCTTTCGAGGAACTAAAATTAAAACCGCCTTTTCTTTACCGAATTTTTTCGATACTTTTAGCAAGATTTTTTCATCTTCCAAGTCGAAAGCCTCTAAACGCCAAGTTTGAAAAGATTTGCCGTCAGAAAAAGCAAAAACAACCTTTCCGAAATTTTCTCTTAATTGAAAATCTTGCAGTGGGACTGTCCCAACTTTTGGACAGACTATATCCCATTCTTTAGTTTCTACTAGCTTTTGAAGAGTTTCGATTAAAGCCATAAGACACGTGTGAATTTCGGTGATAGAGTTAGGAAACTGCTTGACAGCTCTAGATTTTATCTGTGAAAAGAAGCTGCAGGAATTTCTTCGTTCTTTCGTAGATTTTTGGGTCGTTCGAGGCTCTTGGTCCGGCAACATTTAGGGTTTCACAGCCAAGAGATTCAAGCCATTGCTTGGCTCTTTGGACGGCTTCATCAAGACTTAAATGTTCAAAATTCAAGTGCAAAAATGGTTTCCCGTGCATTTCAGCACATTTTTTTGTGAAAAGTGATCCCCCTGTTAATTCACCATGCGAAAGGATTATTGTTGCATCAGAGTTCAATACATTCAAAAGCGTTCGCTCAGCGTAATTTTCGGTTTCCGTTTCAATCAAATTAGGATACGCATCACTTATCCTGCCATCTTCTGCTAGTCTTCCTTTCGGCACAAATCCGCCTATTTCCATTCCTGCTTCTAAGGCAAAATCCAAAGCTGCACGGTCGGCGCCAGTTTGTCCACCTGAAACTATTTTTCGGATTTTCCAACCCATCTGGCTTCTTCTTTGCTTATACGCTCCAAACCCCGCATGTATTTTCTCAAAACTTCTGGAATAATCACGCTTCCGTCTTCTTGCTGATAGTTCTCCAAAATAGCTATCCATGTTCTACCAACTGCCAATCCCGACCCGTTCAAAGTATGCGGAAATTCGGGTTTTGCTCCGCCGGCTCTTCTGAATCTAAGATTCATGCGTCTAGCCTGAAAATCACCGCAATTTGAACAACTTGAAATCTCTCTATAAACACCTTGGCTTGGAAGCCACACTTCAATATCGTAGGTTTTCATCGCGCTAAATCCCATGTCTCCGGTACTTAAAACGACGGTTCTATAAGGTAAGCCTAGAAGCTGAAGAATTCTTTCGGCGTCCTGAGTTAGTTTTTCATGCTCTTTCTCCGATTCTTCAGGCAAACAGATTTTCACTAACTCGACCTTCTCGAACTGATGCTGTCGGATAAGCCCACGCGTGTCTTTTCCGTAGCTTCCAGCTTCAGAACGAAAGCAAGGCGTATATGCTGTGTAGTATTTAGGTAAATCCTTTGCATCTAAAATTTCATCAGCAAAATAGTTTGTTACAGGAACCTCTGCTGTTGGAATCAAATAAAGTTCTCTATCATCAACCAGCTTGAAAAGGTCTCCCTCGAATTTCGGTAGTTGTCCCGTTCCAAAGAGCGTTCGGCTGTTGACTATAAAAGGCGGTAAGGTTTCGATGTAGCCGTGTTCAGTTGTATGAACATCGAGCATGAAGTTTATTAAAGCCCTTTCCAAAAGAGCACCTAAGCCTGTTAAGATTGCAAACCTTGCACCAGCAATTTTCGACGCTCGTCCAAGATCGAGAATTCCTAAAGATTCGCCTAATTCAACATGATCTTTCGGTTGAAAATCGAATTTACGTGGTTCTCCCCATCGCCTTATCTCAACATTTCCAGTTTCATCTTTACCGATTGGAACATCGTCAGATGGGATGTTTGGAAGACTTGCAAGAAGTGTTTGCATTGCCAATTCGACTTCATCTCTTTTGCGTTCAAGCTCATTTTGCCTCTCCTTGAGTTCAGCTACTTGCCTTTTTCTTTTTTCGGCTTCATCGTGTTTTCCCTGCTTTATGAGTTCTCCGATTTCTCTACTTGTCCGATTTCTTTGGGCATTCAATGAATCAGCTTCGGCTATGACGCGACGTCTCTCTGCGTCAAGCTCGGCGAACTTTTCAAGACCTTCTATTGGAAAATTCCGGTTGATAAGTGCTTGTTTTACCTTTTCCAAGTTTTCTCTTACGAAATGCAAATCAAGCATAAGGATTTGTTTGCAATATGGAAATTTTCTAAAATCTGCTTTTTTGGTAAAGCAAAATAGAAATCTAACAAAAATTTCCAGTAGAGTTCAAATTTTGTATGAATCAGAAAATTCGCAAAGCGGTATTTCCAGCGGCAGGTTTGGGAACGCGTTTTTTACCTGCAACTAAAGCTTCTCCAAAAGAGATGCTTCCGCTTGTTGATAAGCCGCTCATCCAATATGCAGTCGAAGAGGCTGCCGGTTGTGGAATCGAATCAATTTTGATCATTACCGGGCGCGATAAAACGGCAATTGAAGATCATTTTGACATATCTTTTGAGCTTGAACAGGTTTTGCTCGAAAGAGGAAAGCAAGAAATGTTTGAGTTAGTGCGTCGCGTTTCCGAGCTTGCAAAGATCAGTTACACACGTCAGAAACAAGCGCTGGGCTTAGGGCATGCAATCTATCAAGCCAAGGATTTCGTTAACAACGAACCTTTTGCGGTGCTTCTAGCAGACGATGTGGTCGATGCCCCTGAAAAATCGGCTTTGCAGCAACTGATAGATGTCTTTGAAAAATATCGTTCACCCGTAGTCGCAACGATGAAGGTTGAAGGTGAAGCAATATCAAAATTCGGCGTCATTGATGCAAAACAAGTAGAGCCTAGAGTTTATCGAATCAAAGACATGGTTGAAAAACCAAGATACGAAGAGGCCCCTTCGGATTTGGCTATTGTCGGCAGATATATTTTCACTCCCGATATCTTTCAGTTCATTGAAAGAACAGAAAAAGGAGCTGGCGGTGAAATACAAATCACAGACGCCATGCGTTTAATGGTAAAAGAAGGAAAACCTTTCTATGCCGTCGAACTTCAGGGAACTCGTCACGATGCTGGCGACAAACTAGGTTTTTTAATCGCTACCGTCGAGTATGCACTCAAACACGAAGAACTTGCAAGTGATTTCAAAAATTATCTAAAATCGCTTTACGAAAGAATTAAATAGGGAGAAAAATCTTATGGCTCTTGGTGGTAGAAGCTGGGATGATTGGATAAATGAGTATTCGCAAGGTCACCAAAATAAGTGGAATCAGCTAACACACAAATTCGGTATCCCGATGATAACGATTTCCCTGCTTTTGATTATTCCAAGCTTCTTCATGAACGGGCTTTGGAAAATAACGCTTGGTCTTTTTATTTTCGGCTGGATTTTGCAATTTATCGGACATGCTATTGAAAGAAAACCACCGGAATTCTTCAAAGATTGGCGATTCTTACTTGTCGGCTTGCGTTGGTGGTTTTTAAAGATGCGAAGCAAATAGTTCAGTCAACTGCTATTATTGGTGACCTGCAACTACCGCCGGAGTATCGGGTAGGAAATAAAAGAGAATACCCAGAATTGCGTAAACCGAAAGAAGCTGAAGCCCTTCAATCCAATTACTTTCACCATCTGAACAAATCTGCTCGACGATCACAATTGAAGCCAAAACAGCGACTACTTCTGGTATTGTAAACTCAAGATTCATCGGTTTCCCGAAAAGATAAGATGCAAAAACCAGAACCGGCGCAACGAAAAGAGCTATTTGAAGTGATGAGCCAAGCGCTATGCTTAAACTCAAATCCATTTTGTTTCTCATCGCCATCAATACTGCTGATGAATGCTCTGCAGCATTTCCGACAATGGCAACTATAATCACCCCGACAAAAACCTCTGTAAAACCCAGGCTTTCCCTTGCATCTTCAACAGCTCCAACCAAAAACTCAGAGACCAATGCAACAAAAGCAGTTGAAATAAGTAAAACGAAAGCAGATTTTTTCAAAGACCAGTGTTCACCAGCTTCTTCTTCAACACGTCCGACCTCTGCCGCCGCCCCCTGCATAGCTTTCCCGATAAAAAGCTCTCTGTGCGTATGAAGTGAAAAATAAAGAGTTGCCAGATAGGTTATAAACAAAACAACGGCAATTGCAAGACTTAAGTTTTGTTCCTTTTGTGGAGTCCAACCGCCGAGTTCAACAGGAATTTGAGCTGCGAAGACGTGGAAAACCGTAGGTATCAGAAGTGCAATAGCAGCTAGTGTTAATGCGGTTGCAGTGCTACTTGCTGCGGTTCGTTCGAATTCTTGCTTTTTGAATTTCATCCCACCAACAAGCAATGAAAGTCCTAAAACCAGAAGCATATTGCCGATGATTGCTCCGGTTATTGAAGCTTTTACAACGCCTTCTAGTCCTTTCCAGAGGGCAAAAAGGGCAATTATCAACTCAGCAGCATTTCCGAAAGTAGCGTTCAGAAGTCCACCGATGCCTTCACCTAACTTTTCTGCCAGATGTTCCGTTGCTTTACCCATCAAACCTGCAAGCGGGATAATTGCAATGCAGGAAACAATAAAAAGCAAAGTAGGATTTTCCAATGCTGGAATAAACCTAATTGCCACAGCAACAGGCACAAAAACCAAGAGCCAATAAATCGAAGGCTTGAATCCTCTTTTTCCTTCTAAATTTTTCTTCAAAGCACTCTCGTTCGACATAACTTAAGGAGTCTAGCATAATGAACTCTCGATTAGAAAATGTCATAAGGACTGGTTTTTGTTATTTTGCAAACTTCTCGGTTTTACTACCTAAACTTGCGTCCGATTTGTTTACTTGCTAGCCACGGACAGGTGATGCTGAGAAAACATGAAAGATGCTCGTGACGGTCGCTCTTTTGGATCGAGGAAAATAAACTGCGAGAAGCAATATAGATATGACAGCCAGACCGAATATTGCTTCATCGACCCTTACCATCAAGCGACAAAAAATAAACCCCAAAAATCCCGTGCAAATCCTGTTAGCCCTGTAAACAAGCTTCCAAGTAGCAAGTCTTATGGCTATTATCTTAGTTAGATTGCTTTTATCTGCTAATTTCCCGAAAGATATCCCCAAGGTCGTGCAAAACACGGCAAATGTTGTAGTGTAGAACAAAGCAAGTTGCAGATCTGAAAACAAAAACTCTTTTTTATCAGTGACGAAAAATAAAAAATGATGACACGATTGAAAATATTCAAGACATAAACAAACGTCAAGAGCGTAAGAGAGTAACAAGCATAGGTTTTGCCGATTTTTCTCAATCGTAAATCATTATTTTTCCTTCGCCTCTGACGACAACTTCGCCGTTTTGATTCGTGCAGATAGTTTCAAGAGTGACGATGGGCTTATCTTCCCGAATGTGAGTCACGGTTGCAGTTGCAGTGATAGTGTCGTCAATGAAAACAGGAGCTATGAAATTCAGAGTCTGCGACAAATAAACGATTTTCTTTTCTGCGAATTCGTTTCCTAACACAGCTGAAATCAAAGCACCAGAAATCATGCCGTGCGCTATCCGTTTGCGGAATCTGGTATTTCGAGCAAACTCCTCGTCCAGATGTATCGGATTGAAGTCGCCCGAAAACTCTGCAAACTTACGAACGACCTCATCTGTAATTTTCTTGGTTTTTGAAAATTTGTCTCCAACCTTTATTTCCATATCTTTCACCTCCCTGTTAAAAATTCTTCGACAGCTCGGTTGAGATCCGATGCTTTTTCGACTTGTGGAACACAGCTATAATCTTCAAAAAATGATGGGTTTTGAACCAGAAATCTCACTGTTTAATTTGTAAGCATCGGCCACCAGTAAAAACCTATCTTTTTTGCTCCGGATTACCAAGGCAAAGCTTTTTATCTGATTTAACTATTCGTCCGGAAAATCTTCTTTTCGCTCGATAGATTCAATAAGCCATAATGTTAAGTTACCAAAATCCCTGGAATTCGCAGTAAGCTGGTTAGTCAAGATAACAACTTCCTTCTTTTTCATTTTTATCTCTCATTTTCTCGGCTTCTAGGTAACGTATTTTCGCTCCGACTCTTTTCCGTTTGATAAGATTCCGCTTGTAACTTTTAGAGATCTACCTTCATCAATTTCGCCAATGTCACCTGTTTTTAGCCCAACCTTCTTCGTCGAACATTCCTTTGGTTTTTCTCTGGTTTTTTGTAACGTGATTTCGTGATAAAGAGCTAGACGGAAACGAACTTTGGAGGTGAAAAAACAACCAATCCAAACAGGTTCTAATGGACAAATTCACTCGAATTGTTTTGCGATGTTGGCAACCTTTGTCAATTCTTTCCTATTTATTGATCGACCGAAGAACATCTCTTAGATGAAACATTTGCGCCATAAAAGTCTAGTTAACTTCACAGTCAACCTATTACTCTGCGGGTCAATCGCTTATTGTTGTCAGCTCAAAAAGCTATCCTCTGTTCCTGTTACTCTGCCTGCTTTGCTGGCTTGTTCCAAATTCACGCTTAGGATGCGATTTGCAGTTTTATAGGCTGAGATCGGCAAATTTCTGCATCAAGGTAAAATTCAGGTTTTTTCTAGGAGAAATTTGATTTTCGATTTTTTTAACTTGTATCTTTGAATTTGATGCAGAAGCAAAAGGTTTGTTTAACAATAGCTGGGCTTGACCCTTCTGGGGGTGCTGGCGTAATTGCCGATGTAAAATCATTTCGAGCCTTTGGATGTTTCGCTACGGCTGCCATAACTTCAATAACTTTCCAGAATACCAAAGGTGTTTTCGGTGCAGTTCATCAGACACGTGAGATTGTGAGAAAGCAAATTTTACCCATTCTGGAAGATTTTGAAGTTGAGTCTGTCAAGACGGGAATGCTGCCAACAAAGGAAGTTATAGAAGAAGTTGCAAAGATAGCCCTTGAAAATAATTTCAAAAATTTTGTTGTTGATCCAGTTGTGCGTTCCACCTCTGGTTATGATCTGATCGATGATAAAGCCTTGAAAGCTTTAATCGAAAGACTCTTTCCACTGGCTTCTGTAGTAACACCGAATATACCTGAGACAGAAAGAATTTGCGGGATTAAAGTTCGAGGCTTGGAAGATTTTGACAAAGCAGCTCAAAAAATTATTTCGATGGGAGCCAAAGCAGTTTTGATAAAAGGCGGACATTTACGATTAGAGAAAATTGAAAAGCCATTACAAACAGTTTACATCACACAAGAAGCCGAGAAATCAGTTCAAAAAGCAGTAGATTTTCTTTTCGTTAATGGAGAAAGAAAATTTTTTGTTGCCGAGTATATTGAAACAACTGCAACTCATGGAACAGGTTGCGTTCTGGCATCGGCAATTGCTGCTAGCTTAGCACTGGGAAAAGTCCTTGAAGAATCTATTTCCGAAGCCAAAAAATTCGTTACCAATGCCATTTTGACATCTCCACACTTGGGCAAAGGATTCTCGCCGATAAACGTTTGATTGGATGTTTCGTTGATGGCAAGCTTGCCATTTCAAAAAGTTTTTCTGATTATTTCCATCAGCTAAAACTATTGTTCTAAAATTAATCAAGTGCTAAACTCATTTTTTGCTGTTTGACGAGATATGAGTTCTAACCTACAAAAAGGTCTGAAGTTGGTAGCAATTGGCGGTGGTACAGGACTTTCGACATTGCTTTCAGGTCTCAAGAATTTTGTCGGAGATTCTGAAAAATCGGTTAGAAACAGTGCGAAAGATGTATGGTTGAAGGAGTTATCAGCTATCGTGGCAGTTTCCGATGATGGCGGTAGTTCTGGAAGATTAAGAGATGAATTTCAAATTTTGCCACCAGGAGATATTCGCAATTGCATTGTTGCGCTGTCAGAAGATTCCTTACTACTTTCAAAACTTTTCAAACACAGATTTCGCGGTAATAGCGAGCTTGGTGGACATAGCTTCGGAAATCTTTTTCTGATCGCATTAACAGAAATAACGGGAGATTTTGCAGAGGCTATAAAACTTTCTTCTGAGATCTTAGCTACCAAAGGGCACATTTATCCGGCTACAACTACCGATGTTAGATTGATTGCCGAACTTATGGACGGAAGTTTTGTTAGAGGTGAAACAAACATAAGTAAAACTGGCGGCAAAATTAGGCGTTTGAAACTCGAACCGGAAAACTGCAAGGCCTTGCCCGAAGCTCTAAAAGCTATAGGAGAAGCTGATATGATAACAATCGGCCCTGGTTCTCTCTATACAAGTCTTTTGCCACCACTTTTAGTTAAAGATGTTGCCAAGGCGATCGAAAAATCCAAGGCGATTAAGGTTTTTATTTGCAATCTGATGACTCAGCCTGGAGAAACCGATGGTTATTCGGCAAGAAAGCATCTGGAAGTTATTTACAACCATGTTCCGAATATCAAATTTGATTATCTTATTTTGAACAATCGTCCGATAAGTCAAGCACAAGCAGAATTATATGCGAAAGAGGGTGCAGAGCAGATTGATTTCTTGAGCCTGAATGAGGTTTTGCCCAAAGAAACGAAAATCATAGCAGAAGATTTGCTCGACGAAGGAGAGATGGTGCGTCATAACCCTAAAAAACTGGCGCTTTCAGTCCTAAGTTGCTTTTCAAAGGCTTCGGACAAAGCTTTTTCCTAAAATTTTTCTAGAAATTTGCTTTGACGATTAGGCAAAAGCGAATTTTTTTGGAATTCTTAGGTGTTTGGAATTTTTTGAGTTTCAAATAACCAAATGAATTCACGAAAGGAAAAACAAAGATGGAGCTTCCGCAAACCCAGGTCAACTTGAGTGTTTTGATATTAGCAGCAGGTTTGGGAACGCGAATGCGGTCAAACCTGGCGAAAGTTTTGCATTGTCTCGGTGGACGTCCGATGATAAATCATGTCTGCCGAACAGCAACGGCATTGATGCCTGAAAAAATATATGTCGTTATCGGCTACCAAGGTGAAGAAGTAAAAAAGGCAGTTTTGAAAGAACTCGATGAAAGTCAAGTTGAATTTATCTGGCAAGAAGAGCAACTAGGCACAGGACACGCAGTAAATACGGCACGCAAGTTTTTCGAAGGCAAAGATACAACGATTTTAGTTCTTTCTGGTGACGTTCCGTTAATTCGCACCACAACCTTAGCAAGTTTGATTCAAAAGCATCGCACTCATAGAGGCAAAGGAGCTGCTTGCACGATTTTAACAGTTAAACTCGACGATCCAACAGGCTACGGCAGAATCATTCGCGATGAAACAGGGCTTTTCAGCCGCATCGTGGAACAAAAAGATGCAAACGAAGAGGAAATGCAGATCAAGGAAATAAACACGGGCATTTATTGTTTCAACTCAACAAAACTTTTCGAGGCTTTGTTGAAAGTCAGCAATGAAAATGCCCAGAAGGAGTATTATTTGACAGATGTTCCACGCATCCTGGTTGAAGCAGGTGAAAGCGTTGCTTTGTATCAGCACAACGACCCAAAAGAAGTAGCTGGCATCAATAATCGAATAGAATTGGCCGAAATGGAGCGAATTTTGCAACGTCGCGTAATTAAGCGATTGATGCTGGATTGTGGCGTGACTTTTATTGATCCGAATACTGCTTATGTGGGTGACGAAGTTTCAATAGGCCGAGATACAATCGTTTATCCTAACGTTACAATCGAAGGAAACACCGAAATAGGTGAAGGTTGCACGATCAGATCGGGAACGAGAATTTCAAACTCGAAAGTCGGTAAAAATGTCGAAATTCTGGATAATTGCTTGATTGTTGATTCAGAAATTGCTGATGGGTGTGTTATCGGTCCGATGGCTCATCTACGCGGAAAAGCAAGACTAAAACAAAAGGTCAAGATCGGCAATTTCGTAGAAGTGAAGAATACAACAATCGGTGATGGCTCTAAGGCAAGTCATTTGACATATCTTGGCGATGCTACAATTGGCACTAATACAAACATAGGAGCTGGAACGATTACATGCAATTATGACGGGAAGCAGAAACATCAGACTCAAATCGGCGACAACGTTAAAATAGGCTCTGATACCATGCTCGTTGCGCCTGTAAAAGTTGGCGATAATGCTGTTACCGGCGCAGGAAGCGTTATCATTGAAGATGTGCCACCGAACTCACTTGTCGTCGGAGTTCCGGCGAAGGTCAAAAAAGTTCTCAAGCAAGAAGAATCAACCGAAAAAGAGTTAGTCCAAGCAGGATCGAAAAAAGAGATTTGAAAAGAAGTTCAATATGTGTGGAATTGTAGGCTATGTTGGCAATAAACAAGTGGTTCCGCTTCTTTTAGAAGGTTTGCGGAAGCTAGAATATCGCGGATATGATTCGGCAGGCATTGCCGTAGTTGATGATAAAGGAAATCTTTGGATTCGGCGAGCAAAAGGAAAACTCAGAAATCTTGAAGAAGCGATAAGACTAAATCCGATTGAAGGAAACTACGGAATCGGGCATACGCGATGGGCAACTCATGGAAGACCGACCGAGGAAAATGCGCATCCGCACTGTGATCAATCGGGACGTATTGTCGTAGTTCACAACGGCATTATTGAAAATTATATGCAACTTAAGGAAAGACTCATCAAATTGGGTAGCGAGTTCAAAACCGAAACCGACACAGAGGTTATCGCCCATCTCATCGGCTATTACAAAAACAGCAACGGACTTTGTCTTGAAGAGTCCGTCTGCAAAGCGGTCAAGGAGCTTAAGGGCATATTTGCTCTGGCGATAATATCTGCTGATGAACCGGATACGATAGTTGCTGTTAGAGAAGGTGCACCTGTGGTTATAGGTCTTGGTGACGGTGAATTCTTTGTGGCCTCCGATATTCCGCCGATTCTACAACACACGCGAGACGTCTTTTACTTAGGCGAAAGAGAAATAGCCGTTATAACGAAGGATTCGGTAAAGGTTACGGATTTTGAAGGGAATTTGGTGGAACCGAAACGTCAGCGAATCACCTGGGACCCGATCGCAGCCGAAAAAGGTGGATTCAAACATTTTATGCTGAAGGAAATTTACGAGCAGCCGCGTGCTATTCGAGATACGGTTAGCGGGCGCATTTCTTTGGATACAGGGAAAATTTATCTTGACCCGATGAACATTACTGAAGAGGAATTCAAGGTTTTTACTTCGATAAAAATAGCAGCATGTGGAACATCTTGGCACGCTGCACTTGTCGGAAAATACATGATCGAAACATTGGCAAGGATTCCCGTTGAAGTTGATTACGCCTCTGAATTTCGCTATCGAAATCCAGTGCTAGACGAAACTACTCTGATGATGGTTATATCACAATCAGGCGAGACAGCCGATACAATAGCAGCACTGAGAGAAGCTAAAAGCTTTGGATGTCGATCTCTAGCAATTTGTAACGTTCAAGGCTCGATGATTGATAGAGAATCGGACGGCACTATTTTGACGCACGCTGGGCCTGAAATTGGTGTTGCTTCTACGAAGGCATTTACGGCGCAGATGATTGCACTTTATCTTTTCGCCTTGTATCTAGCTGAATTGCGCGGGAAAATTAGCTTAGAAGAAGCTAAAACTCATGCTCAGAAGATTGCAGAATTGCCCTTAAAGATCGAGCATATACTCAATGATGTTGATTCGATCGAAGAACTTTCAAAAGAATTTTTTAGATCGCAAGATTTTCTTTACTTGGGGCGAGGTATCAATTTCCCCGTAGCACTTGAAGGCGCATTAAAACTCAAGGAGATTTCATACATCCATGCGGAAGGTTATCCCGCTGGCGAGATGAAACACGGACCAAATGCCTTGATTGATGAAAAACTTCCTGTGGTCGTCATAAATACTAGAGAAAAAGGAAATGCTGCTTCTGAGTTGAGATATGAAAAAACCCACTCAAATATCGTCGAAGTCAAAGCACGTGATGGTATCGTGATTTCCGTCTTGACAGAAGGCGATGACATGAGCGCAAGAGTTTCTGATTATGTTATAGAAATTCCTGAAACAGCCGATCTTTTGTCGCCTATTTTGTCAATAGTTCCGCTTCAATTACTGGCATATCACATTGCCGTTCGACGCGGTTGCGATGTCGATCAGCCAAGAAACTTGGCAAAATCAGTCACCGTTGAGTAACGTAGTGTTACGCTCATACAAAAATGGACACCAAGCGCTTTCAATCATTTTCGAAAAGCTAACTGTAGTTATTGTTTCGTGTAGGAAAAATCAGAACAATTGTTAGTTGTAATCTTTCTTAAAATCAGTTCCGTCGTCTCAAAATTAACCCGTAGCTCTGTTTATCAGATGTAATCAATCAAATAACCGATATTATGCAATCGAGGCTTTGCCAAATGATGTCACTTAACCTTGCCTGATTTGCCTGCTTAGCAACCGAGATAATCTGGTCGCCAGTTATAAGACCGAATAAGCAGAGACTAAATAATCGGTCGTCGAAGAGTAACTTCTTTCTCTATGTTAAGTTTACTCCAGACGACCGCCGTGCTCTGCGCAACATCCTTAATAAAAATCAACTACTGACTCTATCTGAGTCTGAATGTGTTCCGGCACATTTGAGAAAAAGTTATAACCAGTTTGCGCCTCAACATAGTCCACGCTGACGCGATACTGCCTCCAGTTAGGGTTTACGTCGTTGTTATTGGGAACCCAAACAGCAATGAGACGAGTTGACGTATTTACCCGCGCTAAATCATTATCACCCTTGGGTAAAACCATTATTACCTTCCATGTGTAAGCCGGAATAGCTACGCGACCACTGCCTATGTAGCCAATTAATCCCTCACCTCCGGCTATTATGTATAACTCATAACCAGAATTTGCCAAATATCTGCAGTAGCTCTCTAGGTTCTCCCAAGTCTCACGATTGTTTCTAGGAGCCTGTGGTATTATGTTCGTCATTAAGAATGTTGCTGAATTATCAGTAACACTCTTAGTCCTATCTGCGGAGGGACACATATGACCTCTATCGTAACCTGATCCCGTATAATCTGATGGCTGAACCCTGTACCAGCCAGATGGTAAACTCGTATCAGCCCTAAAATCATCTTGACGTGGTGTAGAACCGAGCCAACTCGAATCTAGATGCCATGAAACCCAATTGGGTCTTCCATAATCCCTGTTGTAGGAAAGAGCATACTGAGGTTTGACCATAAGGTAATTATTAGGCTGACTGACGCTTGCAACTGCTCCTGATGGGTTACCCATTGTTAGATGAACCGAGGTAGAGCCAACCGAATAAGCGCTGATCGAAATATTGTCAAAATTTACACGATTAGCGCCACCAGAAACCTTTCTTATCTCAAAACGTATTGCTGACGGATAGTTGATAGTAAAACTTGTTGTGGTAAGACTAGTTGAAGTAGTGCTAACGGTAGAACCAAATTTCATCCACGTAGTTCCGTTATCTGTCGAATACCAGAGCTCCCAACTGCTGTTACCATCGGTTCCAAACTTTGCATGCTGAATGCTGAGTGTCCCAGCACTTGCGACATTAAAGTTCATTCGAAGCCTACCTGATTCACGCACCCTAGCTGCATAGCTACCAGTTTTACGATCACTTGAAGAACTTCCTATTAACGCATCGGTCAAGTACCAGCTTCCAGAGTTTAAATTAACGTTAGCCGCTGCATAAGACGTTTTTCCGCCGCTTTCAAACCCTTCGTTTAGTAAAGTTAAACTTTGTGCATTGATGCTTGTCTTTGCAGTGATCAGAACGCAGAAAAACACTGCCCAAAAAAGCCTAAAAATATTCTTTTTCATAGATTTCTCCTTGTCGGTGGATTTCACAAAACCTGATAGTACACGAATCTTCGTTAAGTCTTTGTTAAGGAAGGATTAATTCTCAGGGAAATTTTCTTCAGTGATGAGATTGACCGGGATTCAATGATTGATGATGACTTTTGCTTGATCCATAATAACTCCGTTTATCAATACGTAATTGTTAACAGAACTGTTGATTCATTATGTTTTGCTTTTAATCCTGCTCTGCAACTCAAGTAAATACAAGACGGCTCTGGAAAAAACCGATTCTCAGAATAACGCTACTGTCGCAAAATTTGCAGAGTTATTAACGCTCAAGTGTTTTTAGTATATTGGTTTCAGGAGTAGTTTGCTTTTGAATAAAGTATACGGCAGTGCTGCTACCGCGGAATAAAGGCGTAAAAACCCATTTTGAGTGATTCTCTATTCCGTAGTATGCGATGATAGACTTTGCTTTGCTTTGACTTACTACACCGATGAAGGGAGAGCTATCGGTTCTAAGTTCCAAGTAACCTAAATCGGTTTCTTCTGATGCTTCTTCGTCATTCTCCTGACTTTCTATATCGGTCGAGGTAATAAATGCGCCAACTTGATTCAGTATGTTAGGATGGACGTCTTCTGAAGATGGTAAAGCGCCCCCCATATAGTCTTGCACTCTGCGGGCGAATTTCCTCAATACAGGACTTTCGGGCCCGACTAAAAGCCATTTGCCGTCTTCGCTAAGTGGATCAACGGCTGCCGATGGACGCAAGATTTGTCTTCTCCTTGTGCCTTGTGGTAAGCCCTCCAGAAGGTCCTCAATCGAGCTTGGAAGCCTAGTACCTTGATAAAAGTTTATGTATTCGCGAATTGCTTCAGCAATTTCTTCACCGCGTCTAATGGCTTCCAACTCTTTCTGACGTTGAACTTCCTGCTGAATACTGGGTGCTACTGCCAGCATTGCTAACGCAAAAAGTGTCATCATTGCAATCAATATAGTGGTCGTATATCCGTTTTCACCTGTTACCATCTTCGTTATCATCTTCGTCTTCTTGTTGTTTCTTACGTTGATTTGGCGGAACATAACGTGGTATATTTGGCGGAATGCCGGGAATAATCTCCGTGTTTACAGGATTCGCTGGATTTGTTGGATTTACTGGCGGTGGTGCATATATAACATCTGGAGGAAAGCCCGGCGGCGGATTGAATACTGGTAGTTGCTGCTGTTGACCTGAACCACTACTTTGAGTCATTGCCAGTCTATGGCGAAATCCCAAATGGATGTCTTCTAAAACAACTTCTTTCGATGAAATGCTGATAATGCGAAATCTTTCGCCCACAACATCGTTTAATCTTGCCCCGAAAGGCTGTTTATCGCCTTCTTGAAAATATGCAGTATCGTTGTTATAACTCCGGCGTGCTATCAAACCAACATATTTGAATTGCGGTCTTGGCGGCGGTTGAACGTTCAAAATCAAAGGTGTCGAATAGAGACTACCATCTGGTGAGCGAACCTCGACTCTGGCTACTCCTTCGTTGACTATCAAAGCTGCAGGCACATCAGCTATCAGAGTTTGCGAATTTACAAAGTTGGTTGGAAGCTGTATTCCATTCCAGAAAATATAAGTTTCCGGAGTGAAATTTGCTCCATTGGCTTGGAGCTTGAAAGATTTAGAGCCTGCATAAACGCTTTGCGGCGTGATTGATGCAAGCATCAAAGGCGGAGTCGGTGTAGGTTTTGGTGGTTCTACGGTAGGTGTTGGAGTTGGTTGAAAAGAGTCTAACGGTGGCGGTTCATAAAATGCAAAAATGTTTCTTGTAGGTTCCGAAGCCCAAAATGCCGATGGATTATAAGAAACTGGCGTTGTTAACCAATAAGAATCTATGTCTTCTTGACTCAACGGTTGCGATTGCTCGGTTGCTTTATCCAGCGACGGTGTCTGTTTGGGATTTACAGCTGTGCTTTTTTTGCTACTAACAAAAAATCCACTAAGTGTGTAGGTCAGCGAACTTATTGCCAGAATCCCCAAAACTATAGCTAAAACTAGCTTGTTTTTTTCCTTTTGGCTTTTCCCTTCAAGAAATTTCATAGCTATCTCCCTTCCCTTTTCACATGCTGGCGAAATTTGAAATCGAAGAACGCCTGAAATATGCCGCTAGTTCTATTTTCAAGCTCACGACTTCGCCGCTTATTTTTCCTTTTGATTGACTTTGCTTGTTTTGAACGAATTCATTTGGATTATAAACTCTGATGCCAGAACTAATTGTCGGATTTATCTCACCAGGTCTCATAAACGGTTGGTTCGAAACTTCCTCTGGCAATTGTTCTCCTGAAGAAATCTCTTGTTGACCAGTTGAAGATTCAAGCTCGATAGAAGCAATAATTGTAAATTGATTACCAGCTTCTAGCTCTCGAATAAATTTTCGTAAATTGCTATAAGTTCCCTCAACAGTCATCGTTACATAAACCCCTGGGAAAATGCTTTGGAAACGGCTTCTTCCGCGTTCTTCGGTTTGGGATTGCTTGGTTACAATGTCCAGTGGAGCATAGTCGGGACCAGAGGTATTCACGAGTTTATATTGTGAAATCAAGCTGTTCAAGCGTTGATAAAGCGTAGTTCGTCCGAAATCGGCTATGGGCAAATACTTGATTTCAAAATCTTCAGCACTTTTCACCAAATTATTTATCTGTTCTTCGGTCGTAGTAAAGCTCTTGTATTTCTGGCTTTCCGCTTCGATCTCAGCTCTCAGTCTATTTCGTTCTGCTACGTTTCGCTCTAGGCTGTTTTCTTCTGGTAAGGTAACAAACACGTAAAAAACCAACGACAAGAACAAGATAACTACAGAAACCGTGACAATTACAATTTCTGACTTTCCCCAAGCTCCGAGATTGACTCTGCGCTGTTTGTTTGCAGCCATGATTACTGTTCCCTCCTAACTAGCTCGCTTTCTCGAAGCGAATAGGATAAAGGCTGTGTGTAAATCAAACGGAGTTTGTATTCCGTGTAAGTGAAATAATCTTTTTTCTGCAAACTTTGCGATCTAAGTTCAGCATGAAATACTCCCGACGAATTCATCGATTCAATCATGTTGATTATGCTTTGATAGTCACGGCTCAAAACTTCAAATTCAAGCTCCGCTTGTGTTCTATCATCCTTCTGATATACATTTTCGACGCTGATGCGTGATACACTAACCCCCGATGGCAAAACCTTTTCCAGATCGCTTAAAAGCCTAGACCAACCGAAACTTTTCTGAGCAACCAACTTATGAGCAGCTATCAGGAGTGCTTTTTGCTCTGGCGTTAGAGTGCGTTTAACCCGTTCGCTTTTTGCTTTGTAATCATCAAGTTGCTCCCTTAGCTCTTTTGTTTCCTTCTGAACAAGCAAATTCTGACTTCTTGCTGTTTGCAAAGAACTAAAAGTATACGCAAAAACCGCAAGAGAAATCACAAAAATTAGAAAAGCCAAAAAATACGGAATTTTTCTATTTCTAAACGGCTTTGATGAAAGATTAAGATTCTCTATCATTTTTCCCCAATTCTTCGGAAAAAGTTTATCATGAATTTTCCGAAAAGTTTTAATGCTGAAAAAGTCTTTCAATAGCAAGAATTTTCACGCCTAAAATTCACAAACTGTTGCATTTTGTCAAGCATGGTCCTAAAAAACTACCAAAGCTTAACAATTCCGAGAATTTTCAATTTCAAGAACTCAAAGTTTAAGGATTTAGTTGCTTCAAGATTCTTTCAGAAAGTAAAGTTTTTCAATCTACAGATGATTAAGCCGAATACAATTCGGATCTTAAGTTCCTTAAATTTCAAGCCTCGACGCCGTGACATTTCTTGTACTTTTTACCTGAACCGCAGAAACACGGATCGTTTGGTTTTATCTTGGGCTGTTTTCGTACAAATGGAGTATGCCTTTTGCTTTCTTCACCAGCGGCAGCAACACCTTCATAAGCGCTCGTGTAAGCAGCAGCACCTCTGCGTGCCCTTTGTCTTTTGAGTCTTTCAATCCGCTCAATTTCTTCTTGTTCATCTCTTACAACAACATGCAGATTGAACAAGGCTTTCACGGTGTTTATATCAATTCTGTCAAGCATTTCTTGGAACATATCAAAACTTTGTTTTTTGAATTCAACAAGCGGATCTTTCTGTCCGTAACCGACAAGCCCGATGCCTTGCCGTAGGTGGTCAATCGAAAGCAAGTGGTCTTTCCATTGCGCATCAATTATGTTTAACATTATAAACCGCTCGTATGCTCTCAGGGCTTCCGCACCTATGATTTTTTCTTTCTCTTCATAATTTGTGTAAGCCTTTTGCCAAATTCGTTCCTCGATTTCGGCAGGACTCATGGTTTTGAAGTCCACGCCCGCATCAACTGCTGGATCGATACCGTAAATGCTCTCGATCTCAGCCGCATAAGTATCAACGTCCCAATTGTGGCGTGGCACTTTCGGATTCAAATACATCTCGGTTAAATCATGAAGCAAATCGCGCGCAACACCGTGTTCGCCAACCAGATATTCACGATGGTCTTTTTCAAATAACAATTGACGGCGTAAACTATAAATGGTTTCGCGCTGCTTATTCATCACGTCATCGTATTTCAAAACATATTTTCTAGCTTCGAAGTTGCGAGCCTCAACAGCTTTTTGCGCTCGTTCAATCTGCTTGGAAACGGTTTTCGATTCGATTGCAACACCTTTTTCCATTCCAAGCCATTTCATCATTGAACGAAGTTTATCGCCAGCGAAAATGCGCATAAGGTCATCCTCGAGAGAAATTATGAATCTTGAGCTTCCCGGATCGCCTTGACGACCCGCACGCCCGCGAAGCTGGTTGTCAATGCGTCTTGATTCATGGCGTTCTGTGCCGAGAATATGCAATCCACCAAGCGCTACAACCTCTTCATGTTCTTTCTCGACAATCGCTTTTGCTTCTCTTAATGCTTCTTCATATTGCTCAGGTGTGGCTTCATTAGGATTTATCTGTTTTCGCTTCAAAAACTCTCTTGCTAAAAATTCCGGATTTCCGCCTAAGAGAATGTCCGTTCCGCGCCCGGCCATGTTGGTTGCAATTGTTACTGCACCTTTGCGGCCTGCTTGAGCTACTATTTCAGCTTCACGTGCATGGTATTTTGCATTCAATACATTGTGCGGTATGCCCAATTTCTTGAGCCTTTCGGAAATCAGCTCCGAGTTTTCTACCGAAACCGTTCCGACCAAAATGGGCTGTCCTTTTTCGTATTTTTCCTGAATCTCCTTAACCACAGCATCCCATTTTTCTTCCAAGGTTCTGTAAATCACATCAGGATAATCTTTGCGAATCATGGGCTTATGTGTCGGAATGACTATGACATCGAGATTGTAAACAGTAGCAAATTCCTCAGCTTCTGTTTCGGCAGTTCCTGTCATCCCGGCCAATTTCTCATAAAGTCTAAAGTAATTTTGCAAAGTTATGGTTGCTAACGTTTGATTTTCTTTTTCGATTTTGACGCCTTCTTTAGCTTCGATAGCTTGATGAAGCCCATCTGACCAGCGTCTGCCATACATCAACCTTCCTGTAAAATCATCAACTATGATTACTTGCCCATCTTGAACAACATAATGATGATCGCGCTTGTAAAGCGTATGCGCTTTGAGGGCTTGTTCGACACAATGAAGAATTTCCATATTAGCTGGATCATAAAGATTCGAAATTCCCAGTAATTTTTCGACCTTTGCAATTCCTTGTTCAGTCAAAACAGCCGTATGGTTTTTTTCGTCAACTATGTAATCTCCTGTTGTAACCTTTGTTTCCTCGTCTTTGTATCCGCGCTGTAATTTCGGAATTATGTCATTTGCGATGTAGTATTTGTCGGTTGCGTCTTCTGACGGACCTGAGATTATAAGCGGTGTTCTAGCTTCGTCAATCAAAATTGAATCAACTTCATCCACAATTGCATAATAATGCCCACGCTGGACGAGCGATTCAATGTCGTATTTCATATTATCACGCAAATAGTCAAAACCGAATTCATTGTTTGTTCCGTAAGTGATGTCACAAGCGTAAGCCTGCTTTCTTTCTCGATCGTCCATATCATTTTGGATACATCCGACCGTCAGCCCAAGAAACCGATAGATTTTTCCCATCCATTCTGCATCACGTGAAGCAAGATAATCGTTTACTGTGACAACATGCACGCCACGTCCCGTCAGTGCGTTCAAATAACTCGGCAAAGTCGCCACAAGCGTTTTTCCTTCGCCTGTTTTCATCTCTGCAATTCTACCTTGATGAAGCGCTATTCCGCCGATCAATTGAACATCGAAATGACGCATTCCAGTCGTCCTTCTAGAAGCCTCGCGAACAACGGCAAAGGCTTCTGGCAATAATTCATCGAGAATTTGCTGTTCGCGAATTAAGCGTTTCTCAGGCTCTTCTATGCCTTCAACAGCTTGGGCTACGATTTCCTTAAACTTGAAAGTCTTCGCCCGTAACTCTTCATCGGAAAGTTTCTGCATAGTAGGTTCAAGCTCATTGATTCTTTCGATTGTCGGTCTAACCGCCTTCAAAAATCTTTCACTCGTAGAACCAAAAATCTTCTTGAAAATTTTGTCAACTATTGGATTCACAGGCATAATTTCTATCTCCGCTTATTAGGATTTTATTGAAAATTGTTGAGTTTAGGAATGCTTTCTGAAAAGCATTTTTTGAGATTCCGATACAGCACTATTTCAAATTAAGCTGTAAAAGCTGATGATGAAGTCAAAAGAGTTTCAAATGAAACTCAAAGTAAAGAGCCTTGAGACTAAATTGATGCGCGCGGGAAGCAGTAAACGACAAGGATTCGGCTAATTTCGACTTTGCCGATTCTGTGAATTTGCACTTTTGTTGTATCTTGAGCAAACAAATCAAATTTGACTAAAATTTCGTCTCGAAAAGGGATATGGAAATCAATTGGTGTAGGGAAAATACTTCTAAATTTATCGGCTATGAAATTACCAGAGTTTAAACTTTTCTTGCCAAAGTTGAAAACTGACGGTTTCGGGATTTTTCTCAGTGAAAAAGCATTTTTATCGGTTTCCAACGCAAGTTTTTCTGCAAAAACAGCTTGAAGGTTATCGAGAACCTTCACTAATTCTTCGACCATTCGGAAGTCTTGAAGAAATTCTAACAAACTGCTGTAGCGTTCTTCGGGAATTCTAAGGCTTTTAATTCTGGAGTTGGTGTTTGTCTCATGGTAAATACCCAGTTTTTCTTCTGACTTGAAATCGCATAAATCAGAAAGACTATCAAGATCTGAAAGAATACCGTTAAACTTGCCTCTTTCTTGCACAGTTTCGCATAGAACCGAAGGTGAAACACCTGCAAAAATTAAGCTCAGACAAACGAAAGTAGCTATAAATCCAAAATTTTTTCTTTGTTTCAGTTTCATCCTTTTCTGTTTTCAAGATTCCTTCCCGATATATCGCTGTTTTGTTTCTTTCGTCTTTCCTGCAGACTTCGCAAGTTTTTTTCTATCATCTCCATTTTTTCATTATGTGGTATTTTGAAATTGACAACAAAAAGCCTACCTTGTGAAGTTATTTCAGCTTTGCTGATCAACCTGGCTTCATCAGATTCAGGATTCATGTTTGACAAAGCACCTCTAATAATCAAACTCACACTGCTTCTTATCGAAGAAGCTTTGTTGGGAGTTCCAGCATCAGAAGTTATCACTGCTTGAAGATGTTCTTTGTCCTGAGAAAATGTAATTTTGACTGACCTTATACCGACGTCGTAAAGCGTGCGTAAGAGTTGCGAATCGCTAAAAGCCGATATAGCTTCTTTTGCGATTTCGATCATCCTGGCATCGCTTTCAGGTTTCGCCGAATAGGTTGCATCAATCAGTTTTCCAAACTCGTTTAGATTAGCCTTAACTTCAATTTCAAAAGGCGCATTCAAATCGAATTCTTTATTGAGAATCGCTTGTCCGTATTTTATACCGAAATCTTCCAACGGCTTTTTGTTGAACAGTTTTTGTTCTTCCGGGTCTTTCGTCTGTGCTGTCTGATCAGTTATATTCGTGTTCGGGTTGGTATTCTGATTTGCTTGTTGATCTGTATCTGTAACTAGATTCACATTAGAACTGACGTTATCATTCAACATCGGACTTACTGCTGGATTCTTTTTTTCATCTATGTTTGCTAAAGCATCAGGAATTCGGTTTTCCGTGTTTTTGCCCAAATCTGGGAAAGGACGATTCTTTGGTCTCTTTTGCTTTGGAAAGTCCAAAGAAGGTGGTTTGGGTAAATCTCCGATTACGGGATTTGGATTCGGAGTCGGTAATGTTTGTGGCTGGGTTATATCAAGTGACGTGCCCGCAGTTGTGCTGTTTTCAGTTCCGGCAGAAATGCTTTGCTCGCTTACTTCGTTCGCCAAAGCAAAATAGCCAGGTGGATAGGTGAATCTGTCGGTGACATCTATGAAAGTAACATCAAATTCCTCTTTGATTTCGGTTTTTTCGTATTCCCGCGAAGAGAACTCAGTTTTGATGCCCAAAAATCTAGTAGTAACATAGACGGTTTCTAGAACCTCACAAACTTTGCCAATGTAAGGACTGTCGCAAGCTTTACTTCCAAGTAAATCAACTTGAGATATGAGCGCTATCGAAAGAACATGAACAAGCAAAGAAACTACTACGGCTTTGTACAGATAATCGGAGCGTTTCAAGCCTTTTATTTCGTAATCGTGAAAAATCTCCTCGTTACCACTCCCTACATTATTTTGAATTTCGCTTTGAAAAATCCCCTCGTTCATAGTTTTTTGTTTAGACGCGATAACAAACAAAGTGGTTGCGATTACTATCCTAACATTTTTAGAAAAATCGTCACACTATCTCTTCGGTCGTTAAATCCGCCATTGTATCTTCCCCTTCCTCTCCTTCTTTAAGAATCGAAGCACTGGTGACGAAATCATCGCTATTTGTGTAAATCAAAATAACGCCTTGAGCGCTTCTTCCTGTTTCACGAATTTTATCAACACCAATTCTTATGAGTTTCCCTTGTCTGGTGATAATCATGACTTCAGAATTTTCTTCTACAGGAAAAGCTGCAACCACATTTCCGGTTTTTTCCGTAACTTTCATGTTGATAACTCCGTAAGCACCGCGCTTTGTCAAGCGGTAACTGCTCACTTGGGTTTGCTTTCCGTAACCTTTTTCCGATATTGAAAGGATCTTTTCGTTGCCTTCTGGTGAAACTGCACAAGCTGAGACTACGAAATCCCCTTCTCTGAGGGAAATTCCGCGCACGCCTATAGCGTTTCTTCCCATCGGACGCACTTCTGATTCGTCGAATCTAACGGCCATTCCACGCTGTGTTGCTATGAAGATCTGTTTTTTACCGTCGGTTAGCATCGCAGCTATCAGCTCGTCACCTTCAGAGATTTTTATTGCATTTATGCCGCTTGAGCGAATGTTCTGATATTCAGATAGTGGAGTCTTCTTAATAATTCCTTCTTTCGTGACCATGGTGACGTAAAGATTTAGGCTGAAATCACGAACCGACAAAACTGCAACTATTTTTTTGTCCGAAGGAATTGGTAAAAGATTAACTATTGCTTTTCCTCTTGCTGAGGGTTCGGCTTCCGGTATTTCATGAACTTTGAGTTTAAAAACTTGCCCGTCGTTAGTGAAAATCATCAAATATGCGTGAGTTGAAGCAATGAACAGATGCTGGACGAAATCTTCATCTTTTGCTTTCGCACCTAATTTTCCTTTACCACCACGCCTTTGTCTGGAATAACTCGTAACAGGTGTGCGTTTTATGTAACCCATTTTCGTAACGGTTATCACTACCTCTTCATCGGCAATCAAATCCTCAATTTTAATTTCAACTCCAGCATCAACAATTTTGGTCCTTCTTTCGTCACCGAATTGCTTTCTGATTTCTTGAAGTTCCTTAATAATGACTTGTCTAAGGAGTTTCTCACTTGCCAAAATTGCTTCCAATTCTGAAATCTGTTTGAGCAACTGTTCAAGCTCATCAATTATTTTTTGCCGCTCAAGAGCCGACAAACGCCTAAGCTGTAAATCCAAAATGGCTTGTGCTTGGGTCTCCGAAAAATTCAGTCTGGCTATAACCTTCTCCAAGTCTTTCAGAAATCCGGATAAGCTCATGCCGGAAGGCAAACCTTGCCAGTTTTTGACTTCATAAATAGTCGAAAAATCTCCTGTAAGCCAAAGTTTAGCTTCCTCTATTGAACGGGAATTTCGGATCAAAGGGACAATGTAATCGAGTGCATCAATCGCTTTATTCAAACCCTCCAAAATATGAGCGCGTGCTTTAGCTTTTTTTAGTTCATATTCGGTTCGTCTTCTGACGACTTCGCGACGGAAATTAACAAATGCTTCGAGAAGTTGCTTGAGATTCAGAATCTTCGGCTGACCGTTTACCAAAGCAAGGCTGATTATGCCGAAACTTGATTGCATGGGTGTTAGTTTATAGAGTTTGTTCAAGATCACTTGCGCAACAGCACCTCGCTTGAGCTCAAGAACGATTCTGATTCCTTCTCTGTTTGACTCATCGCGTATTTCCGATATATCTTCTATCTTTCTTTCCTGCACGAGTTCGGCGATTTTTTCGATCAATTTTGCTTTGTTTATTTGATAGGGAATTTCCGTTATAACGATAGCGTCGCGCTCACCTGAGCCATGTCCAATTTTGTCAATTGCAGCTTTTGCGCGAATTTGAATTACACCGCGCCCTTCTTTGTAAGCTCTGAAGATTTCTTCACGACCGTAAATGAAACCACCTGTGGGGAAATCTGGGCCGGGAATGTATCGAATCAGTTCATCAATTGTGATGTCGGGATTTTTAATTAACTCTATTGTTGCATCAATTACTTCAGATAGGTTATGTGGTGGGATTTTTGTCGCCATTCCTACGGCAATACCTTCACAGCCGTTTACAAGAAGATTCGGAAAACTTGCAGGTAAGACGGTTGGCTCAAAGAGAGAATTATCGTAGTTTGTTTGAAAATCAACCGTTTCTTTCTCGATATCTGCTAGTAATCTTTCGGCGATTCTCGCCATTCTAACCTCGGTGTATCTTTGAGCTGCAGGTGCGTCACCATCAATACTACCGAAGTTTCCTTGACCGTCAATCAAGGGATAACGCATTGAAAAATCCTGCGCCATTCTAACGATAGTTTCGTAAACTGCCATATCGCCGTGCGGATGATACTTACCCAGACATTCGCCAACAACACGTGCTGATTTTTTGTAAGGCTTATTATGCGTATTTCCAAGCTCGTACATTGCCCAAAGGACGCGACGATGAACAGGTTTTAAGCCATCGCGAACATCCGGTAAAGCCCTCCCAATGATTACGCTCATCGCATAATCCAGATAAGAACGCCGCATCTCGTCTTCAATGCTGACTTGATTGGTTGTAAAATCTCTTGTCTCCATAACTTTCCGTAACTTTAAGTAAATACCAAAATTAAAATTTTACAGTCATTTCGACTATTTAACAAATTTGATTTTTTCGATTGTATTTTGATTGAGTTGATGTAACAAAGTAGATGTTTTGTGTTATTTTTTAGCTAGAACTTTGAAAGGAAATCTATATGGATGCCTTAACTGATAAAACGCGAAAACGTTTGAGAAATCTGAGCCGTGCGATGATTCGCTTTCATAAAATTTTGCTCGATGACGCCAAAACTGAATATGAAACAAAAAACGGCAAGATAGAAAATGTTTACGTTTATTATCAGTTAGTCTTGAACGATAAACACTTTGCGTGGCTTCGCAGAATTTCATATATGATTGCTTTAATCGATGAAGCAACCTCTTTGAGGCATCCAGCAACAGAATCAGAAGCTCAGGAACTTTTCAACAAAACACGCTTACTTTTGAGCTTTGAAGACGAAGATGAAGATTTTAACGATAAACTCCAAAATGCACTAACAAAAAATAATCTCGCCGTTTTGAGTCACAATGAAATCTTAGCGCTTTTTAATGAAAAATGACTGTTTTGTTATCGGGAAAACCTGCTTGAACTGTGTCGAAAATAATAGCCGACATCGCAAATTCTCCTCGAGAAGATTAGTTCAAAACTTTTCAGAAGGTCTACAAAGCATTTGCAGTTGAAACCATCTCTTTAAGATTTAAAGCAGATGAATCAACGCATTATTTGTCACAGAGTTTGAAAGTCTTAGAGCCAATGAAGAACTAAAACTCTTTTGAGACTATTGATTGTGCCAAAATCACACAGAATTGCGAGGTGTAAATGCGAAAAAGTCGCTTATTTTGCCTATTGTATTTGCCCAGAAAATACAAAAATTTCAAGGTTTTTATCAACCAAGGCTTTTCGGTGCAAGATCGCTTAGAATTTGCAAAGAGAAGAATTAACATGACCTAGGTATTTGAGAAGCTTACTGCAAGGTGCATTTTATGAATATGAAAAATTGATTGAAGAGCAATTTGTTTTTCGTTTCAAAACTTAATCCATTCGGTAGGTTGTTTTGGGTCAGATATGATTAACTTGGTGGAGCTATCAGTTCTAGATAATGGATTTCTGCTTGAAAGAGCTTCTTGAGCCATTAACAAAGCAAGATTTGGATGGTTAGCACGCTGTGAAAGATGCGCAAGCACGATGTAGCCAGCAGTTCCATCAAAATCCTCTTTAAGCCATCTGCAAAGATCCTCGTTCGAAAGATGCCCTGTTTTTGACATGATTCTTTGTTTGAGCGACCAACTATAGAAAGGGCAAGCTTTGAGCATATCTATGCTGTGATTCGACTCGATTATGATTCCATCGCAACCTCTGAGATTGTTTTTTATAGAATTGGTGATGTATCCGAAATCAATCAAAGAGGCAACTTTCACCCCCTTCGATTCTGCAACAAAACCGAAATTATCAACTGCATCATGGGGGATTGAAAACGGATAGAAATCAATTTGATTGATGCTAAAATGATTTCCCGTTTCTATTTTGACGGTTCTGTTTCTCAGTGCTTCACGGCGATGCTCGGCTTCTTTGAGATTTGAAATACTAAGATAAGCTTGAAGTGTTAGTTCAGAAATGAACACAGGGCATCGAAGAGTTTGAAGCAGAACACGTAGTCCACCTGCATGATCAGTATGTTCGTGAGTTATCAAGATCGCATCAATTTTTTCGTGGTCTATTCCGACCAGGCTAAGCCTTTTGAGGATTTGACTTGCACTAAGTCCAGCATCAACCAGCACGTTTGTCTTATCGTCTGAAATCAAAATTGCATTTCCGCTCGATCCACTTCCCAAAACCGTGAATTTCATAATCCACTGCTACTTACGATTTTGCCCTACCTTTGCAAAATTGAAAAAATTCAGTTTAATTTTTTTCAATCGTCGGCTAAAATTTGAAAGTAGCAACTTCAAGTAGAATTTTCTACATCTCAAAGGTTTGGAGGAGTCGAAAATGAGCACCAAAAAATTATTTTTCTTCTTTCTGGTAATAAGTTTTTTGACAATTGGCGCCGTTTTAGCTCAGACTTTGCCAATTCGTGGAAAGGTGGTTTTGAGAAAAGCCGACGGCACAACTATTCCAGTATCAAATGCTTTGATCGAACCTTATAGAACCGATATATCTAAAGGCAAACTTCCTTCTGCAAAAACTGACAAAAACGGCAATTTTGCATTTGCAGGGCTTCCGCTTGGTCAAACTTTTGCTCTAGTGGTAAGTGCTCCTGGCATCAAACCCGAAATTTTTCCGAACGTCAGAGCAGGAATGGATGATATAACGATAACCGTTTTTGAAGGCGATGGCAAAAGATATACGGAAGAAGAAGTCCGTGAAGCCTTGAAGAAAGGATTAACTTCAACTCCTGTTACTACTCAGATGAGTGAAGAAGACAAGAAAAAGCTCGAAGAAGAAGCCAAAAGAAGAGCCGAATATGAAGAAAAGAGAAAGAAAGTTGAAGAAACGAACGCTACTATAAGAAGGGCATTAGACGAAGGTGTTAAGGCTTTTGAAGCACAAAATTACGACTTGGCCATAGCGAAGTTTGAGGAAGGAATAATGGCTGACCCAGAATTTGAAGGTTCAGCACCGATTCTTTACAACAACAAGGCACAGGCTTTGATAAGAAGAGCAATCAATAGGTATAACCAGTCTCTTTCTGAAAAAGATCCAAGCTTGAAAGCACAAGCTTTATCGCAAGTCAAACAAGACCTACTCGATGCGCTCGATTCCTCGGAAAAAGCTCTTCAGATTCTTAGCAAAGCAACTTCAACCGATGCAAATGTGCAAAAAAGCTACGAGCAAAACAAGGTGAAAGCAATGGGGACACGCGTAGAAGTTTACAGACTTCTTTTCAAGACAAATGCTGATAATACGAAAGCAATGCAAGCATTAGAAGCTTTGAGAGAATACGAAACAATAGAAAAAGACCCGGCACAAATTTCAAAAACCAGACTCGGATTGGCTGATGCTATAAGAGATTCGGGAGACACTCAAACTCCTATAGAGCTTTATAAAAAAGTCCTAGAAGTCCAGTCTGATAATCTGGACGCTATGGCTGGATTAGGCTTGTGCCTGGTAAATCAAGGGTTCCTTTCTCAAGATAAAACTTTGATGCAAGAAGGGCTAAACATACTGCAACAGTTTGCCGACAACGCACCTGATAATCATCCACTGAAACTAAGCGTTAAGAGCACAGTCGAATACCTTAAAACAGAAGAAAAGCTTACTCCTCAAAAAACTACCAGACCGACTAGAAAGCGCGGTCAGTAAACATCCTGAACTTCAGGTGTTCTTAGCATTAGAAAACGCCGTGTCTCAAGACACGGCGTTTTTACTTCTAAAAAATCTGCAAAAATATCTTGACACAAAAAGAGCTTTCCGATTATATTTTTTATACAACGGTGTTCATCACCAAACAGCAAAAATTCTAAAGTCTTGAAAACAGCATGTCACTGAAGCTAGGAGAAATTTTAGTCCGGGAAAATCTCATAACACCGCAACAACTGCAAGAAGCAATTGAGCATCAGCGCAGAAACGGTGGAAAACTAGGCACGAGCTTAGTCAAGCTAGGTTTCGTGTCTGAAGATGTGATAGTACAGGTTTTATCACGTCAATACGGTGTTCAAACTATCAATCTTGATCTTTATGAAATAGAAGAAGAGGTCCTTCGTCTAGTCCCTCGTGAAATTGCAAAAAAATTTAATGTTGTTCCGGTTAAACGGAATGGGGCAACACTGGTTCTTGCAATGGCCGATCCAACGAATGTTTTTGCTTTGGATGATATAAAATTCATGACCGGACTCAACATAGAACCGGTAGTAGCTATGGAAGCTAGCATACAAAGAGCCATCGAAAAATACTACGGTTCTAAAGAAATTCAACTTGCCACTGCTGAAACGCTAGAGGAATTCGATTTCAAACCAACAAAAGCTTTAGATGTTAGCTCTGACACAAACGGAAAAACCTCAAGAGAGCAAAGACTTTCAGAAGAAGAACTCGGCGTATCTGTTGATATATTGAGGTTTGAGGATGAAAAGGAAAACCTTGAAGTTATAAAAGAAGACAGTGAAGAAATAGATCTGTCAAAACTTAGGGAAGAAAGCGAAGACTCTTCCATTATTAAATTAGCAAATGTTTTGATAGTCGACGCCGTCAGAAGAGGTGCTTCAGATATACATATCGAGCCTTATGAAAGAGACTTTAGGATTCGTTTTCGTATAGATGGAATTTTGCATGATGTAATGCACCCACCGCTAAAAGTTCGTGACGCTTTGATTTCAAGATTAAAGATAATGGCCAAGCTCGATATTTCCGAAAAGCGACTACCTCAAGACGGTAGGATAAAGATAAAAATGAAAATCGATCAGCGCAGTCGTGAACTAGATTTGCGTGTTTCAACGCTTCCAACGCTTTTCGGTGAAAAGGTGGTGATGAGGCTACTAGACAAAAGCAAGCTGATGTTGGACATGACTAAACTCGGATTTGAACCGCAAAGCCTGGAAATTTTTAAGAGAAACATACAAAAACCATACGGAATGGTTTTAGTAACAGGACCTACGGGTTCAGGGAAAACCAACACGCTTTATTCAGCTTTGCAGGCTCTGAACACCCCGGAAACGAATATAATGACTGCGGAGGATCCGGTGGAATTCAATTTACCCGGAATAAACCAAGTCCAAATAAAAGAACAAATCGGTTTGACTTTTGCGGCTGCTTTGCGCTCGTTTTTACGTCAAGACCCGAATATCATACTGGTAGGCGAAATTCGTGATTTTGAAACCGCCGAGATTGCAATAAAAGCGGCACTGACAGGACACTTAGTTCTTTCAACCTTACATACCAACGACGCACCATCGACGGTTTCTCGACTCGTTAATATGGGAATAGAGCCTTACCTAGTGGCAACTTCTATCAACATGATTCAAGCCCAGAGACTCGTAAGAAGAATCTGCACAAATTGCAAAGAAGAAGTAGAGGTCAAACCAGAGGTTCTGGTAAGTATTGGTTTTTCTGAAGAAGAAGCACATACACTAAAGATTTATCAAGGTAAAGGATGTAAGGTTTGCAGTGGAACAGGGTATAAGGGACGCATCGGTCTTTATGAAGTGATGGAAATGGATGATGAGCTTCGTGAGTTGGTGATCATCGGAGCTACTGCCATGGATTTGAGACGTAAAGCTATCGAAAAAGGAATGATAACTTTACGTAGGTCAGGACTTTACAAAATTAGAGATGGAATTACGACAATAGAAGAAGTCGTAAGAGAAACGGTTCTCTAAAGATACAAACCAAATTCGGAGGAAAGCTTTATGATACTTAGGATAGTCTTGTTATCGTTAGCCTTGCTTGTATCTATGGGCGGTGTTCTTAGCTTAACTACGGATTATTCTGAAGCCGGACCTAAAAAGAGCTACTACAAAAAGAAAAAGAACAAAAAGAAACTAAAGAAGTATTCAAAAGCTTGGTGGAAATGGTATAAAGCTAAGAAAAGTCGTCTAAGACAGCTGGCTTTACGTCGAAAGATGCTGAAGTTAAGACAAGCAAAGCTAGCAAATAGGAAAAAACAAACTGTGACGACTACTGTTACTTCTGAAATTCTACCTAACGGGGAGTCTTTACCAAGAGGATGGAAACTTGCTAATGTGAACGGCAATGAAATGACTTATATTGTGGGTGATGAAGCAGGTAGCTTTCTGGGAACAGCTTCATTTACTTTGGTTGGATTTGCTAAATCCGATAATCATTGGAGAAGAAATAAAACCCTAGCAGGTGTAGAGCTGAGTGTTCTTAGAAGAATCGTAATAGACCGAATGATGCGTGAACAAGGCTGGGTTGTTAATGACTATCAAAAAGAGGTAAACGGTCAAAGAGTCTTTGTTGTAGTGGCACAATCCGAACAGTCAAGAGGAAACTTAAGGACACATCTGTTTTACTTTACCGAAGTTGATGGCAAGATTTATAGCCTGGCTACTAACTCCTCGCCAGAAGTTGCCGGCGCAATAGCAGAAGCAACAGAAAAGGTATTGGCAACTCTACGAAGACCTGAAAGAGCGGGATTAAAATAAAAGCTTAAAGCGGTTTCGGTTTCGATTTTACCTCTTGTCCCTGTAGTTTCTAAACCTACTTGTTCTTAACTATTAAGCTAGCTTTAACTATTAAGCCGATTTTATACAAAGCTACGGAGGATATATGATTGAAAATAAAGCAGAAACCAAAGTATCCGTCGAAAACCAGATTAATTTAGCAGAACTCTTGAAAAAGATGCTGGATATGAAGGCTTCTGACCTTCACATAACGACCAATTCGCCGCCGCAGGTTCGTGTGCACGGTCAGTTGCAACCGTTGAAAGAGTATCCACCACTTACGGCAGCTCAAACAAAAGCCCTTGCTTATTCTGTTTTGACTGACGCACAAAAACACAAGTTCGAGGAAAATCTTGAACTGGATTTTTCTTTTGGGCTAAGAGGACTTTCAAGATTCAGGGTTAATTTATTCAATCAAAAGGGGGCCGTAGGAGCGGTCTTTCGTGCCATACCTTACGAAATAAAATCATTCGAGGAATTGGGTTTGCCTCCGGTTGTAGCAGAACTTTGCAAAAAACCCAGAGGGTTGATTTTGGTGACGGGACCTACAGGCTCAGGTAAATCCACCACTTTGGCAACAATGATCGACAAAATAAACCGAGAGCGGCACGAACATATTCTGACAATTGAAGACCCAATAGAATTCTTGCACACTCATAAAAATTGCATAGTAAATCAGCGTGAAGTTGGTTCTGATACAAAGAGTTTTGCCAATGCTTTGCGTGCAGCACTTCGTGAAGACCCGGATGTTGTATTAGTAGGCGAAATGCGTGATTTAGAAACTATTGAACTCGCCTTAAGGATTGCAGAAACAGGACACTTGACTCTTGCCACACTTCATACAAACAGTGCACCCTCTACGATAAACCGTATTATCGATGTCTTCCCTGCTGAGCAACAAGCTCAAATCAGAGTTCAACTTTCAATGGTATTAGAAGGTATTATTTGTCAGACGCTACTTCCTAAAGCAAGCGGCGATGGCAGAGTCCTAGCGTTAGAAATACTTGTGCTTAATTCCGCTATTCGTAATCTCATCCGTGAAGACAAGATTCATCAAATATACTCGATGATGCAAACCGGACAGGAAAAATACGGTATGCAAACGTTGAATCAATCGCTTGCAACTCTCTACCACAAACGCCTTATAACATTGGAAACAGCTTTGCAAAGATCTTCTAACCCGGATGAGCTTAAGGCTCTTATCGAACGTGGTGTTGGCGTTCCACAAACAGGAATGCACAGCAGTCATCCTTCACCTTATGCCCAGCCGCGTCCGATAGGTGTTCGTCCTTCTATAAACAAACCATAAGGAGGAGAAAATGCCCACATACGTTTATAAAGGTCGAAACCGTTTAAATGAAATAGTGACAGGTGAAAGAGAAGCAAGAAACCAAGATGAGCTTCGAGCTATTCTTCGAAGAGAACAAATAATAGTAACTCAAGTTTCGGAAAAAGGTCGCGAATTTAGCATTCCGAAACTTGGTGCTAAAAAGAAAGTTAAAGGGAAGGAATTAGCCGTTTTCACAAGACAATTTTCCGTAATGATCGACGCTGGACTTCCTTTAGTTCAGTGTTTAGAAACCCTAGCAACTCAGCAGAAAAATCTGTTTTTCAAAGAAGTCTTGACTCAAGTCCGGCAAAACGTAGAAGAAGGTTCAACGCTCTATGCTGCGCTGGAAAAGCACCCGAAAGTGTTCGACCAGCTTTATACCTCGATGGTAAAAGCTGGTGAAACAGGTGGTGTACTGGATTTGATTTTACAAAGATTGGCAACGTTAATCGAAAAGGTAGTAAAGCTGAAGAGAAGCGTTATCTCCGCCTTGGTTTATCCTGCAGCAGTTGTGCTTATAGCAATTGTGGCAGTTGCTATAATCATGATCTTCGTTATACCGCAATTCGAACAGATTTTTCTAGGTTTGCTTGGACCAGGGGAAATGCTGCCACTACCGACCAGAATAGTTATCGGCATAAGCCGCTTTCTAGCTGGTTGGGGAGGTTTAGCCTTACTTCTTGTTATTATTGCAAGTGTTATCGGCATTCGTTATTACTACAAAACCCCAAAGGGGCGTTGGAATATTGACTCGCTGTTGCTAAAACTTCCCATTTTTGGTGAAATCTTGAGGAAAATAGCTGTTGCTAGATTTTCAAGAATACTTTCAACTCTCTTAGCTTCTGGTGTTCCTATTCTTCAATCACTTGAAATAACGGCAAAGACCACTGGAAATGTTGTTATAGAAGATGCTGTCATGAGAATTCGTAGCGGTGTAGAACGCGGCGAGACTTTCGTTGATCCCATGAAAGCATCCAATGTTTTCCCTCATATGGTGGTTCAAATGACTGAAGTCGGTGAAAAGACAGGTGCTCTAGATGCGATGTTGTCGAAAGTAGCTGATTTCTATGAAGAGGAAGTTGACGCTGCCATAGCCGATATGCTATCGCTCATTGAACCACTTTTGATAGCATTTTTAGGCATTACGATTGGCGGTATAGTTATTGCAATGTATTTACCTCTGTTCACACTGATAGGAAAACTCGCTGCGGGAATAAGTGGGCAAAGGTAGAGTCAAAAAGTAGAGAGACTTATTCAGATTCTCATTATAAGGCTGCCACAGGCAGCCTTATAATTTTGAAAGACTCTAATTGTAATAAGAAACTTTAGTTTTAACATTGACTAGATTTTCCGCATCAAGTATCAGAATTTCATCAATGATTGATGATAAAATCTGAAATTTAGAAAGATGTTAGGCAAAAAAGGAATATTTTTTTGGAAGTTAGCCTACCTTCTTATAGCTTTTGCTGTTTTAATGATCGATCAAACAACAAAAGCATGGGCAGTTCGTAGACTTCGCTTCGGTCGTGATATTGAGGTCATTCCAGGCTTCCTAAACTTCAGTTATGTTCAGAATACAGGTGTTGCTTTTTCAATGTTTGATGATTACGGCGAAACAGGTAGATGGGTGCTCTCGTCGGTGGGTATCTTAGCTGCTACTCTTGTTTTATACTACTTCTGGCGAGTGCCTCGCTCGAATGACCGTCTGCTCGGTGCTTTGGCGTTGCTCTTTGGCGGAATCATCGGTAATGTAACCGACAGAGTCAGATTCGGCTTCGTGATAGATTTTATTGATTTCTATGTTGGTTCATGGCATTATCCGACCTTCAACGTTGCCGATGTAGCTATTATCACAGGCACAATACTCTTAATGATAGATACTCTCTTTTCTAAAAAACAGGAGCTAAAAAACAATGTATCCTGAACTAATCCGTATAGGAAGTTTTCCGATTCACACTTACGGAGTCTTGCTAGCAATTAGTATTTTGCTAGCGCTTTTCGTAGCCTCTCGTCTCGCTTCAAGAGACGGACTGCCACGCGAAAAAATTTATGACTTAGGACTTTGGACCGTAATTGGTGGGTTAATCGGCTCTAAAATTCTGATGGTTTTCGTTGATGAAAATTTCTATTATGATCTTTCCTCGATTTTTTCGCTTGATTTTCTTCGTTCTGGTGGAGTTTATTACGGAGGTTTTATCGGCGGAGTTTTAACACTAGTTTTTTTGATTCGCCTTTACAAATTACCTTTTTGGAAAGTCGCAGATGCTTTTGCTCCAGCTGTCGCACTCGGACAAGCAATTGGGCGACAAGGCTGTTTCGCTGCTGGTTGTTGCTGGGGAAAACCTACAAATCTTCCTTGGGGTGTTCACTTCAGCGAAAAAGGACATCAATATACGGGAGTGCCGATTTACGGACCTGATGGCTCCAGTCTTTATCTGCATCCGACACAACTTTATGAATCTTTCACAATGCTTTTAGTCTTTTTATTCTTGTTTTTGCTTCATCGAAGAAAAAAATTCGACGGACAAATTCTGATTGCCTACACAATCATTTACCCGCTGGTTCGATTCACAATAGAGTTCTTCAGAGATGATCCACGAGGTGATCTTTTTGGACTAACGAGTTTAACAGGATTTTCAACTTCACAAATCATAGGCCTAATCGTTGTCTCAATTGCAGTGATTTTTATGATTTTCAAAACAAAATCGCTTAAAGCCCAAAAGAAATGAGTTTTCTGGAGGAAAATCACATTGTTTTTTGTTCTGAGGAATCCGACGTAGGAAAGCGGCTTGACGCTTTTTTAGCTGAAAAAATCGAAGGTTGGTCACGTGCCAAACTCAAGAGACTGATAATTGAGGGTGATGTTCTGGTCAATGCATTGGAGAGCAAGCCTGCCTATCGAATTCGCAAAGGCGATATTGTGGAAGTTGAATTAACGGATTTTCCTGCTACCTGCTTCAAACCTGAAGAAATACCGATAGAAATTGTTTTCGAAGACGAATTTCTAGCAGTTGTTAACAAGCCTTCAGGGATGGTCGTGCATCCTGGAGCTGGAGTTGACGGTGGAACTCTTGCTAACGCTATTGCTTGGCACTTTAAGCTTGAAAACAAGGATGGTTCGGATAGAGTAGGGATTGTTCATCGCCTTGACAAAGAAACTTCAGGGCTAATGGTTGTCGCCAAGTCACAAGAAATCCAAGAGAAGCTTTCAGCACAATTTCAAAATCGCGAGGTTTTCAAGCAATATCTTGCACTGGTTCACGGAAGAGTTGAGCAAGAATCTGGAAAGATCGAAGCACCAATCGGGCGTGATAGAAAACACCGAACGAAAATGAGAGTTTCTACTCAAGGTGGCAAAAGCGCTTTGTCCTTTTGGAAAGTCGTTAGAAGATACAGAAATTTTACGCTTTTGGAGGTTGAACCTAAAACGGGAAGAACTCACCAGATTAGAGTTCATCTAGCTTACATCGGACATCCGATCGTAGCAGACAAGCTATACAATTCCGGGCGTGATAACACTGTTGCAGATCCTCAAATAAAACAAGCAATCGCAAAACTAAATCGCTTTTTCCTTCATTCAGCAAAACTAGAGTTTAATCATCCCGTGAGTGGTCGCAGATTAAGCTTCAGTTGCGGACTTCCTAAAGAATTGTCGGAATTTCTTCGTATTCTGCAAGCTATAAACTCAGTAGATTCCTAAAAAATTCGGCTTTTTCAAAACGGTTTCCTCGACAAGTGTCAAAAATCATTCAGAATGGTCTAGACTGTTTATCTGAAATTTTCTATTCTGAAGCTGAGCCAGGTCGTTTAAAAATCTATTTTGTCTGCATCAACCTTTCGTATTCACCGCTTTCAGTCCATTTAAGAATTTCAGAAACACGCCAAACTGGGAAAGGATGAGTAAGTCCTGCATTGATGACATCGGCCCAGAATTTATCGAGCCATTTTTCGTCATAGTTTTTTTGAAATTCCCTTGCTTGTTCAAGGAAGAGATCATAATCGACCTTTGAAGCGAAAGTACCACCACAGAGTTTCATCATCGTTCGCCCGATTACATGAGGATTTTGAGTTACTAAGAGTGCGGCTCTATCACATGAAAGCTCAGCTCTGCGCATCCAAGCCAAAAGGGCCCCGCGCATGGCTGCAGTCAACAATTCTTTGATAATCCCTGCAATCGGGAGCGAAGCTAGTGGTATCTGTGCTGCGGCCATGATTAATTGTGCTGCTGTTAGATAAAGAACGTGCTCGGCGTGAATATGTCCAACTTCATGTGCAATAACTGCCAAAACTTCTTCATCATTCAATCTTTCGATCAAACTGGAGTGAAGCACTATGATCGGTCTCTCAACACCGCCCGTAAAAGCATTCGCAACCGGATTTTGTTGAATGAAAAGCTCGGGCATCGGAACGCCTAAAGTTGTGCAAGCCACTTGAAGCTTTGCGTAAAGATCGGGACACTGCTTAGGCGTGACTTTGATTGCGCTTGCCGTAAATAGAACTCTGATTGCAGATTCACCTGTAACTTCAAGAAGTTTTTTCAGTGCTGAATCTATTCCTGGAATTGCACGCAAAGCGGCAAGAGCGCGACTATCGAGCGGATGAATGTAGTCATGCTTGCTTAGATTTGCAAATTTCTTGTGCGGCTCGTTTGACAAGGGCAATCTGCAACGCCCGCAAATAGCTTGGTTATTTTTGTAATCTTCACGGACTTGGTTTTTTTGCCCGCAATAGCGACATCGAACGTAAAAAGTTTTCGTCAATTCAGCACTCTTTTCTTGCATAGCCTAGCTGTTTTTTCTCAGAGAATTCGGATCAGGCATAGAAGGAGCATTTTGCGCGCCTTCCTGCGCTTGAAAATACGGTTCTTCCTTAAATCCAAAAAGGCGAGCCGTTATAAGCGTCGGAAATTGGTTTAACGAGGTGTTGTATTCCCGAACAGCATTGTTATAATCGGTTCTGGCAACAGCTATTCGATTCTCTGTTCCCGCAAGTTCATATTGTGTGTTTATGAAAAGCTGGTTTGAGCCTAATTGTGGATATTGCTCCTGAAGCATCAAAAGTCTTCCAATAGTTCCGCCGAAGCTATTTGCAGCTTCGATGACGGCTTGCTTCTGCTCAGGAGTTTTTTCTTCACTCGGCGCCGTTTGAAGCGTATTCAAAAGTCTAGAACGAGCTTCTGCTATTTGTCCAAAAACTTCTTGTTCTTGAACGGCAGACATCTGGGCTGCTTTCACTAGATTCGGAACCAAATCGGCTCTTCTTTGAAGTTGAACTTCAACATCACTCCATTTCGCTTTAACTTTCTGCTGTTGAGCAACCAGTGTGTTATACCCACAGCCACTAAGAACTAAAGACAAACAAAATAAAGCAATTAAGAAGATAACATTTCTCATAACTTCTAGCCCTCTAAAACGATTATATCCGTCAATTCGAAAAAAAGAAATTGACTTCTCTTTATAGCTACTATTCGCTAAAAGATTCTTTCTGAATTCAGGCTTTATCAATTAGATCAATTACTTTTTCGATTTCGGCTATGTACTGTGTGAAAAGCTCGTTTGCTGTTTTTTCGTCGAAAGCTGATTCGATGCCGTTTTCTCTAAACTGAAGAATTTTCATGAACGGATTCGGATTGATTTTGAATTGCTGAGCCATAGCATTGATGACTGCCAACCTTGTCTGAGGTGTATCCATCTTGTGAAAAGACAAAACAGCACGAAACAATGCAACAAAGTTTGAAAGACTTTTGATCATTAGTTCGACAAGCTTTTCAGCGTTATTGCAAGCAGGTATGTAAAGTTTTCTAAGTCTTAAAAGTTTCCCTCTGAGTTCGTATTCAATCTGATGCCGTAAGTTCCGATCTGAAATATCAACCTCTCCAAGAATATCCTCTCCGAACAAAACGATATGGGCTTTTTTCATTTGATGATACTCGATCGGAAAAACATCTGCGGCATCTTTAAGCTCAGAAACCGTCAGATAAACAGGCAGATGATGTCCCATTTTTTGCCATTCTCTTGTAGCTACATAGGCATCTCTTAGGTCCTTTGGGGTTATATGACGCAAGACAACCAAAAGGTCGTAATCAGAAATGTTTTCCTGAAAATCCCCAGTAGCTGCTGAACCATAAAGAATTACGGATACCAAATTCTCGCCGTGCGATCTGGCTAGGTCTTCGACGAAAAAATCAAGTTCTCGTTTTTTTGATGTCATTGTCCGAATTTTCCTAAATTCCTAGACTTGAAATAAACCTTGTTGAATCACCAATCCCCACCGGCACCACCACCACCGAAATCGCCACCGCCACCAAATCCACCCCAATCTCCCCAAGATGAGCCACCGTCATCATTCCAATCACTCCAAGACGAACTACTTGAAGAACCTCCTCCCCAGAAAATTATCGGAAACGGGAAAAATACGGAATCATCATAGCCTTTTCTGTAGCCATATTTCCGCCTTGAATAGGCTTTTCTCGCGTTAAAAAACGATATAAAGAAAAAAATCAGTGGTAGGATGGCACATATGAAAAATATCAAAAATGGTGTGCTTATCCCGAAATATGATCCTGTTTTTCCCTGATTATTCTGACTTTTTCGACTCAAATTCGTTTGGCTTTGACCAGTTTGTTTCTGTTTGATAACAGTTATGTAAGCTTCTATTGTGTCCGTAATTCCCTTTGCATAATTTTGTTGACGAAAAGCAGGCACCAGAAATTGACGCTGAATTTGTCCGACCAGGCTGTCCGGTAGTTCATCTTCGAGGTCTCTACTTACCTGAGTGAAGTACTTGCGGTCGTTGAATGCAATGAAAAGCAAAAGTGAAGGATTATCGTCTTCTTTTGAACCGATTCCCCAACCTCTAGCAACTGCTAAAGAATATTCAAAGATATCACGTCCCCCAGTTGTAGGCACTATGCAAATGGCGATTTCCACACTAGGATTTGTGCTATTTCGAAACTCAATCAATCTTTTTTCCAGTGATTCTCGAGTTGTCTTATCAAGAATGCCAACATAATCCATCACCGGAGAAACAGGTGGTGGCAAAGGAGATTTATTTATCGAAAAATCTGATTGCGAGAAAATTTTTGCAAAGAAGAGAACAAAAAGCAGCTTTAACCTTAAAATTTTTAGAGCTAATCTCACATAAACATTTTGCCAGATACTAGCAACGATACAAAAACTTGCTTTTTCGCGTCAGGATTGCAGAGTTTGTCGGACGAAAGCTTCCTCTTACAGAGAAAATTTTTAGGTCACGGCGCCGCCATCGACGATAACGACTTCACCGTTCATGAAAGAATTTCGGTCGCTGACCAAAAATGCAGCAATTTCAGCAAGTTCAAACGGATTTCCCATTCTACCTTTTGAAACCCAAAAATCGTGCATTTCCAGAAGTCTTTTCGGCAGAGCATGTGCCAGTTCTGTATCAAAAATCCCGGCGGCAATTGCATTTACCGTGATTCCGAAATTGGCAGCTTCACGTGCTAGGCATTTCGTAAAACCTATAACTGCGGCTTTCGATGTTGCATAGTGCACTGAAGTTGGTAGTGACCGGATGGCGCCAACCGAAGTTATGTTCAAAATTGAACCAACTCTTTCTCGAATCATTTGCTTGTAAAACGGTTTTGTCACAGCAAAAAGTCCGTTAACGTTTGTATCAATTATCAAATCCCAAGACTTATCGGTTGTTGTTGCGAAATTATCGGCTTTATTAACCGCAGCGTTATTGACCAAAATGTTTATTGCTCCCCATGCTTCCTTTATTTCTCTTGCTATTCGTCTCATCCCGACTCTATCAGTGACTGAAACCTTAAACGCCATCGCCCGACGACCATAAGATTCTATTTTTGCCTTTACCTTTGCTGCCAGGTCATCTGACGAATGATAGTTGAAAGCTACGTCTGCTCCTTCGCGTGCAAATACTTCGCAGATCGCCGCACCTATTCCCCTTGTTCCGCCCGATACAAATGCTCTTTTCCCTTCTAATAACAGACCCAACGCCGAAATCTCCTAAGAAGATAGCAATTTAGGCAAAAAATAAGGTTAATAAAAATCTGAGAAACAGACAAGTTAAGAAACATAGTCTTGCTTTGCATTAAGAAGTTGTAACTTTTACGTTAATCTGATCTTTCTTGCTTTCCGGCAAAAGCGAAATTATTTCTTCAACAATCTTCTGCATCGAATTCTGAATGGCAATTTTCTCCGCTGCAAGTTTCATTGACATGTGTTTTTTTGAGTCTTCCAGCAGTGATTTTATCGTCGGCACTATGTCTGAAGCCTTTTGTAGCAAAATCCCGGTACCTTTTTGAACAATTAACCTAGCAGTTCCAGCTTCTTGCGGCATTGGCGGTGTTGTAGCATCGGCGATTATCGGGAGACGACATGTCAACGCCTCAAAAGTTGTTAACCCACCAAGTTTGCTTATCATCAAATCTGCTGCTTGCATTAGCTTCTCGATTTCATCGGAATATCCGATAACTTTCACGGGAAACTTAGCTTGTTTTGCCAATTGCTCGGCTTCTTGTTTGAGTTTGTCGTTTTTGCCAGCTAAAAAGATTGCTTGAATGTTCAATTCCCCGCGCACAAGCTCTCGAAAAATTTTCGGTATGTTGCCACCACCTATCCATCCAGCATTCACAAAAACCGTAAATTTGTTCGGATCTAACCCGAAAGCTTTTCTTACTTCCTTGGCTTCTTGTTCATTGGCTTCGCGGAATTTCGGATGGATCGGCATTCCAACAATTTTTATTTTTTCTGGATCGATACCGTAATCAATCAACTGTTGACGAGCATCCTCACTCGCAACAAGATAAAGAGACACTTCTTCACAAGCCCAAGCCCTCCAAAAGCCATAGCAAGGATCGGTTACGATGGTTACAATCGGAATTTTATCGAGCAAATTAAATTCTTTTAGAAATCTAACTAAGAAATGCTGTGTATGCGGATGGACGTTGATGATTAGATGCGGACACCATTTGTCAAAAAGTTCTTTTATGTAATTGAAGCAAAGTTTATAGAAAAAGTCTCTCGTTTCAGGACGAATTTTGTTAACCAACCAATAAAGATATCTAACCCAATGTTGCTTATTTCTCAAAAGCCAGTTGTAAAGCCTTGCAAGTTTTTCCGTGATTTGATGGGCTTCTTCTAAACCTCTGATTATGCGAACTGCAAAAGACTTACCAGCCCAGAACCTTTCCAAAGCGTCAGCTATGGCCTTTGCGGCTGACCGATGACCACCACCTGTGTCTGAAGAAACTATCAAAATTCTCGGTGTTTTCACAAAATTTCCTTCCTTGTGCATACACCTATCTGTTATGCTTTGGCAGTAACAGCTTCTACGCTGTGTTCGTTGAGCTTTGAAGCGGCTTTCTTCATTTGCCTTTCTAAACGCTTTATCTGCACCAGATGTTTCATATTGAAAGGCAAACTCGGATAGTAACAATTCGATTCATGAGTGCAAAAACAACCGTCCGCAACTTCTTTTCGACGCTGTTTCATTAAGTCCGATTGCCACGCTGCTTGAAAATCCCAGTCGTAATCACGCAAATTCAAAACCACCGATTTGTTTTCGCAAGATGAAAGATCACCGTTATCATAAATTACAGCTCCAGCACTTCCAGCATAGCAACGAAGTTGGGCTTTGTTTTCTTCTTTAGTTTTAGCAATCAAATCGTGCATGTAGATATCGACGGCTGCTTTGAAAAAGCCTGCTTCTCCAACATAATTGTTTTTCAACGTAGCATTTTTTGTGTCTTCCAGAATCATCTTCGCAAGTTTTGCATAACGTTCGTGGTCAAACTCCAGCTCGCTCGGATCGGCTGAAGGCGGACGAATGTAGTTGATATTGACTTTATCAGGCTTTAATTCGTATTTGAGAAAATCATACCATTCAAATATGCGATCCTGATTAGATTTCATAACGCACGTGCAAGTTTGGATATCAAGACGTGGATATTGTTCGCGTTTCATCTGTTGAAGAGTCCGTGCCGTGTAAATGGCTTTGTCCCATGAACCGGGTTTACGGCGGATCTTTTCATGTTCTTCTTTCAATCCGTCAATTCCTATTGCAACTGCAACATTTAGATTAGGGCATTCTTCTAAAATTCGTGTAACATCTGGGAAAATTCTTTGATGGATTTGCCCATTGGTCATCAAATAAACCGATTCAAGCTGGTTGTTTTCGTAGAACGCACGCACTATCTCCGGCAAATCTTTTCGCGTGAAAGGCTCACCACCTGCAATCACTAACACACCTAAGTTTCCACCTAGAGTTTCCGATATTCTGATAACCTCTTCGGTTCTCATCTGCAGTTTCTTGCGCGCGCGGTCATCGAGTTCTTCGGTGAAAAAGCAATGTGTGCAACGCATGTCGCAAACACTCGTGACAAGGATATTCAAAAATATCGGCGCAACCGGCCTCCCGATAACCAATTTCATGTATCGTTTTAAAATTTCTTTTGTCGCAAAATCCATCCTCTTCGCTCTCCAAATTAGTCTAACTTCCAATTTAATCTCCCAGACGAATTTAAGCAAGTTTGTCGCGTCTCCGCTGGAACCACCTCTGATTCTCAATCCGTTTGAAAAAACGAGCCTATCCGTGTTATAAATTGTTTGTGAAAGCTTTGAAGCGTGTTTATCTAGATAATTCAGCTACAACACCAGTAGATAAAGAAGTACTCGAAGCAATGATACCATATCTCTGTGAAGAATTCGGGAATGCTTCGAGTATTCACTTTTTTGGACAGAGAGCACGTGCTGCGGTTGATAGAGCTAGACATCAAGTAGCAGAGTTGATAAATGCTCGCCCTATCGAAATAGTTTTCACTTCTGGTGGAACCGAATCGAACAACTTGGCTATTCGCGGATTAGTTCAAGCCAATCAACAACATGGCAAACACATAATCACAAGTCAGATCGAACATCCAGCAGTTAAGGAAGTTTGCATTGATCTAGAAAGCAGAGGCTACGAAGTAACCTATTTGCCGGTTCAAAAGGATGGTATTATTCGATTAGAAGATTTGAAAGAAGCAATTCGTGAAGACACAATTTTGGTAACGATAATGACGGCAAATAATGAAATCGGGACTATTCAACCAGTTGAGGAAATCGGCGATTTTATAGCAAGCCTACGCCAGAAAGGAAAAAAAATTTGGTTCCACACTGACGCAGTGCAAGCAGTTGGAAAAATCCCGATTAACGTTGAACAAATAAAATGCGATTTGCTTTCTTTTTCGGCTCATAAAATGTATGCTCCAAAGGGAGTCGGTGCACTTTATGTTCGCACCGGCGTGCGTTTGAGAAAACAAAACATCGGCGGTCATCAAGAAAGAGAAAGAAGAGGTGGAACTGAAAATGTTCCTGGAATAGTTGCTTTCGGCAAAGCTTGTGAAATAGCAAAACGAGACATTCCTCGCAATTACTTTCGTCTTAAAACTCTCCGCGATAAGTTTGAATCGCAGGTAAGTAAAAAAATCCCCGATGTTATTTTTAACGGTGCAAGGGAAAATCGCTTACCACACATTTCAAACATCACTTTTTGCGGAGCTCTAGGAGAAGGGCTTTTGATAGGTCTTGATATGCATGGAATAGCTGTCTCTACGGGTTCGGCTTGCAGTTCAGGCAGAGTAGAACCTTCTCCTGTGCTTCTAGCTTTAGGTAGGAGTGAAACCGAGGCTCGCGAATCTCTCCGTTTCAGTTTTGGCAAATTCAACACCGAAGAAGAAGTTGATTATGTCTTAGAAATCCTGCCTGAAGTCGTTCAAAATTTACGTTACGTTCATCATCATAGCGAAAAAGCAAATTTAGCTAATGCACCAGCATAATTCTAGATTTTTCTTAGGCAAATGGTGTATTATTTTTCGAGAATAACAACTCAAGTAGGGTTTTTGCCATTTTCTTATGTCTCAATCCTCTCTGAGAGAGAAACTAATAGTCATTTTTTGTTTCGTTTGCTTTGTAGTAACAGCATATTGGTCACAAACAAACCGGATCTCTTTAATTGCTTTATCGCTTCTTTTTCTCGGACTACTATTTACCTTTTTAAGTTTTTCTCAGAAAATTCTGAATTTCAGGAAACATCAAAGCGCTACTATCAGGCTTCAACCAGAATTTGAAGAACTGAAAGAAAAACTCATCAAATTGGAATCAGAGAAATACAACCTGATTGCAGAGAAAGAAAATCTGAATATCGAAAAAATAAAACTTCAAACACAAGTTCATCAACTTCAAGAAAAAATCCACCAGCTTGAAACTGAAAAGACCGAATTGTCAAATCAAATAGAGACACTTGAGAAAATAAACGAAGAAATCCTCATAGAGTCTGACAAATTTCGCAATGCGTCGCTTCATGATCCGCTTACGAAACTTTGCAATCGAGCTTTTTTGATTGAAAAGCTGGATTTTCTACTACAAATTTGTCGAAATAATCCACGAGCGAAGTTCTATGTTCTTTTCATGGACTTAAGAGATTTCAAAAAAATCAATGACTATTATGGACACACCGTAGGCGATAAGGTTCTAAGACTAGTCGCAAGAAGAATAATGAGGATTGTCAGCCTTGAGGACACTGTTGTAAGAATTGGTGGCGATGAATTTGGTGTTATCATCAGCGATGTTTTGTCAGTTGAAAAGGTTCGAGAAATAGCACTCAAAATCCACGAAACTTTGACTTGCTATCCGTTTCGGATTCGTCAGGGACATAAAATACAAACAAAATTGCATATAGGTTTTGCTTCTTACTCTCCTGATCACCAAACTCCTGAAGATATTCTGCGCGATGCTGATATAGCGATGCATGAAGCCCGTGAAAAAGGCTTGCCAGTTGTTTTCTTCGATTCAGACGTCAAAGAGAAATTCATAAGAGAAACACAACTAGAAAGAAGCTTAAACGTTGCACTTGAAGAAAATCAGTTTCTTTTGTTCTATCAGCCGATAGTTTCTTTGAGAACAAAAGAAGTAGTCGGTTTTGAAGTTCTTTTAAGATGGCGTCATCAGAGCGGTTTCATCTCGCCTGCCGAGTTTATTCCCATTGCCGAAAAGACCGGTTTGATAATACCGATAACTAACTGGATCTTGGCGGAAAGTTGTAGCCAGCTCGTCCGATGGCAAGAAAAAGGCGTGGTGAACAAGCGTGTTACGATTAGCGTTAATCTCTCTGCAATGCACTTTACACTTGAGAGCTTGCCAGATGATGTAGCTCAGATACTTGCCAAAACAGGACTGAATCCGGCAAATTTGAGACTGGAAATAACGGAAACAAGTGCCATGGAAAATCCCGAAAACTCAGCGTTAATTTTGAATCGTTTGAAACAAATAGGCGTTTTGCTTTCAATTGACGATTTCGGCACCGGATATTCGAGTCTTAGCCAACTTTACCGCCTGCCCTTTGATAACATAAAAATAGACCGAGCATTCATAGTTACGGATGTTGAGGACATCGAAAGATTTCAGGTTCTAAAAGCTATCATTTCGCTAGGTAAAAGTTTGAAAATGAGTTTAACTGCCGAAGGAATCGAACAAGATTTGCAATTGATAACCCTCCTCTCTCTAGGATGCGATTACGGACAAGGATATCTGATCTCAAAACCGATGTCGAAGGAGGATTTAGAGACTTTCATGTCGCTGTCAGGTGGTGTTTTGAAATCCTTACCTTCGGCAAGCGTAATTTCTTCAGAAACGAAAATTGCATAGAATCGAATCCATCAACTGATAACTGAAAATCCAGCCTTACGAAAAAGTTTTGCGAAAGCTTAAGCTTGCGGTTCTTTATTTACAAAGCTAAAATGCCTTTAATATGAAAATACCGAAAATCATTTTGCTTTTACTATTTCTTTCATCGTTGGCTTTTTCTCAAACGAAAGATTCTAAAAAAAGCGAAGTAGCCGTTTCTAATCCGATAAACTCTTCACCAGCTTATGCAGAGGTTTTACTTCGCAAAGTTGAGCTAGAGTCGTCTTTGGAAGATTTACTGGTTGAACTTACAAACGAATCTCCGAGAGTCAAAGAAACACGCTACGAGCTTGAGTTGATAAAAAAGCAGCTTGAAAAAATGCGTGCCATGAATCCCAGCGATGTGCCTAAATTAACACTTGCACTTGGGAAGTTAATAATCCGAAAGGTTCAGATTGAGGTTGATTTATGGGTTTTGTTGCAACGTTACACGGAAGAACATGAGGAAGTTAAAAGAACAAGAAGAAAGCTCACCGTATTTGAAGATGCGATAAAGGAGATTTTAGGGCAATGAGAATCGGTATTCTAATTTCCGGGCGTGGTTCAAACATGGTTGCCATAGTTGAAGCCGTCAAAAAAGGTGAGATACCCGATTCAGAAGTTGTTGTTGTGATAAGCGACAAAGTAAACGCTCCAGGAATAGAAAAAGCACAAGTGCGCGGAATTGAAACCTTAATCATTCCGAAAGGAAAACAAACTCGTGAAGAACACGACAAGCAAATCATAGCGGAATTGAAAAAAAGAAATGTTGATTTGGTTTGTCTTGCAGGCTACATGCGACTTTTATCAAGGATCTTTATCGAAGCTTTCCCAAATCGAATAGTTAACATTCATCCCAGTCTTTTGCCTGCATTTCCCGGTCTAGAAGCACAAAAACAAGCAGTTGAATATGGGGTTAAAATTTCAGGATGCACAGTTCACTTCGTTGATGAAGAGCTTGATCACGGACCTATAATTTTGCAGAGAGCTGTCGAGGTCAAACAAGATGACACACCTGAAACCTTAGCCGATAGAATACTTCAACACGAGCACCAACTCTACATCGAAGCTTTAAAACTCATAGCTGAAGATAAACTGGAAATCAGAGGTAGAAAAGTTATTTTGAAGCAAGAACTTCAAACAAAAGCATGAAAGATTTTGTGTGAAACTTTTATCTCGCTTTGAAGGTAAAATCCGAAACTTGCAATTCAAAACAAATTCAAACGAGGCATATTCAAGACGATTCAAAAGAAGTCAAAATTTAATCGCACTCCTCAAGTATTCTGTCAATCGCAGATTTTAAAGATTTCACGGCTTGAAAAGGGGTCATCAATCTTTCTGAAAACTGCTGTGCAGCGATTTCTGCTGCCAACCCGGCTACGTAAAGAGCCGATGTTACAGCCTCAAAGGTATTTTCGAGGCTCGGAGATTCTACGGCATAAGTTTGCGCCAGAAAACCTGCGATTATGCCCGTTAAAGTATCGCCTGCACCAGCTCTCGAAACTCCAGCTGTCCCCGTAGGATTGATTGCTACAACACCATTAGGGCATGCAACCAGATTTCGCTCGCCTTTCAAGACCAATAAGACTTTATGGTTTTCGGCAAATTCCCTAGCCGTTTCTATTCGCTTGGTTTCGCCGTCTTTTGAATCTTTGCCGAGCAATCTGCGAAACTCTCCAATGTGGGGAGTTAAAATCAAAGGCAGTTTTTCATCACCGCAGATCTGAAAAGGTGAAAGCAAATTTAATGCCTCGGCATCCAGAACAATCGGTGTTTTTCTATTTTTGATTAACTCGATTAAGAATTTCTTTGTTTTTTCACTACTTTCTAATCCACACCCGATAGCTACACAATCGAACTCTTCCCAAGAAATCGCAGGCTTAAACTCTTGGGTTTTAAGTTTTTCAAGTGTTTTGACTATGATTTCATCTTGAACTTTTGAAGCCGCTATCTGTTTGATGCTTTCGGGAACTGCAAGCCAAACCATTCCCGCACCCGCTATGAAGCAGGAATTCGCCGCAAGAACTGCTGCTCCTGAAAAATCGTCTGAGCCTGCAATTATCAAACATCTACCGCGCTTTTTCTTGTATGAATCCGAACGAACCTTTGTTTTCTCAAGCCAATTTCGAACATCTTTTTTTTCGGTAATAAAAATTTTTGATTTTGCCGATTGAATCAATCGGCTTGGACTTCCGATATTCGCTACATAAAGCTTCCCGCCGTAGTTAGAAGCAGGCGGAAAAACATTGGCCAATTTCGGCGCGGTGAAGGTTATTGTCAAATCGGCTTTTATGCAGTCGCCTATTGGGTAATGTTTGTCGGCATCAAGCCCTGAAGGTAAATCAACCGAAACGAGTAATTTGTTTTCGAGCTTACCGGAGATTTTCGATTCAAACAAAAAAGAAATCAGGTCCTTCAGAGTTCCCTGAACAGGTCTTGAAAGCCCGGTCCCAAAAAGAGCATCAATGATAACGTCGCACTCATCGAGAGGAATCTCGTTTATCGTTGCCGAATCTCGGAATTCGATAGTGTTCCCAAAATTTTCATTCGTCAACCCCGAAAGTTTGCTCAAAATCTCGAAATTGATCCTGGCATCGCCCTTTGTTTGTTCGATTTCACCGAAGAGAAAAGCTTTAACCGATGCTCCTTTCATCCAAAGAAGCCGTGCGCAGGTTGCACCATCGCCTCCGTTGTTTCCTTTACCGCACAAAACCAAAATTTTCTTTCCTTTGAGTGTTTTGAGATTTTCTTCTATTGCCCGAACGACTGACGCAGCAGCATTTTCCATCAAAAGAAGTGAAGGAATACTGTATTCAGAAGTTGTCAACACATCAACTTCACGCATTTCTTCCGCCGATAGAACTTTCAGCATAAGAAGATTTTGCCATGAAAGCCAAAGAAGGAAAAAATTTGTTCAAATCACAACACAAAGGTTGCTCAGAATTACTTAAAACCTTTTCAGAGTCGAATCAACTTGTCATTACTTAAAAACTGCATTATTGAGAAACTACATGAGCTATTGCAAAAAAAATCGCTAAAAGTTTAGGGACGAGGGCTTACTTCTCAAGATTGAGTATGATTTGCAGATTCGACGACGGCTTACTTCTAGGAAGTTTTTACGCAAAGGGCTTTCAAAACTTCTTCGGCGGCTTTTGTGCCGTGAAAGAATGCTTCCTCAAAAAGAGCAACTCCGCTCAGATCAGAGTGAGCAAAATAGATTCCCCGAAAAGGCTTTTGCGCTTGTTTGATGAAACGAGATCGCACAAAATTCGGATAAGGTGAAATCATTGCATGTCCCCAACGCATGATGTCAATTCTTTCGACAAGTGAATAAATATCTTTATGCGCTCTTGCCATGTCGGTCAAAACTATATCTGCCAATTCTTTCCAATCAAGTGCAAATAACTTTGCACGCCCGTCTTTTTCACCGCACATCGGATAATAATAAGTAAAAACCGTTCGTCCATAATCAATACCTTTTTGATGTGTTGCACAAACATAGCCAAGCGACGGACTTTCATAGAAAACGTTATCCCAAGCAAGCGGAAAATCCCTCGGAGAACGAAGTTTTGGTCGGTCTTTCAAAACCAAATTCGCAACAAACCACGCGTTATGTATAAAATATCTCAAATACTCAGGCTCATGTTTCTTGAAATCGCTAATCAAATACTTTGCCGTAAAAAGCGGACAAGCAAAAATTACTTTTTCGGCGTGAATCCCATACAACTGCTTGCTTTTTGTGTCAAGATAGATTACGTCAATACCTTTTGTTTTCGGTGTTATTTCAACGACAAGAGCATTTAGTTTTGTTTTGTCGGCAATTTTTGAGTAGAAATGATCAACAAAACGTCCGTTACCTTCGGGAAAAACGATGAAAGGCTGTGAATTATGTCCGCTCTTGCGGACCCTTGAGCAGAAATAAAAAAGCCCTGCCCACGCAGAAGTTTCATCAAGTTTCAAACCGTAGTCATCTCGACATGCGTAATCACAATACCAGAACAAGCGTTCAGATGAAAAATTTTTTCTCTGAAGCCATTCACCGAAAGATATTTTATCTAGTTCGTTAACTTCCGCATCATCGGAGCAATTGATTATCGGCAAAATAAAGGCTCTTTTTTCTTTCGAGTCTCGCCAATCAACCCAAAAGTTTATTTCTTTTTGAAATCTTTCAAGTTCTTGCCTATCCTTCTCGGTTTCGCCAGCGTGTAAATAAAGTCCTTCATACCATCTGCCCATGTAAAAGATGCGTTCTTCAGGCTGGCGACACAAAAACTCTTCTTTGATTATGATTTCACCATTCTCATCTCTGCCTTCTACTAGCTCCATTTCCTCAAGAAGGCTTATCAATTCTTGATTTTCTTTGAAAGGCACCGGCAGATAATGCGCCCCCCACGGATATTTTATGAACGAATTTTCACCGCTCTGAGATGTTCCACCTATTTTCCCTTCTAGTTCCAGAAGCACGAAATTATCAAAACCCGATTTTCTAAGCTTCCATGCAGCACTCAAACCCGCTACCCCACCACCTACTATAACAACCTGTCTTTGCTCCCAGCTTCCCGAATCAGGACTGACACCGATGAAATTTTCACGGATCAAATGCCCTGAAGCAACATCGGCGCCGATAATCTCACCTTCTATTTTCGACCAATCGGGCTCTGGCTCACTTTTGCAAGTCTTAAGTGCAAAAGGCAAACCTAAAAATGCCATGAGAATTTCTCGACGAGTAAACTTCATCCGAAACTCTAACAGAACTATTTTCCACCTATGTTTTCCACTTTCACAAATCGGTCAGGTTCTTTACAAACCAAATAGAAAATTAACCTAAAACGTTTATTTTTCATTAATAATGAGATGAGCTAAAATTACAGTTTAATTTTCATAGAAGGCAAAAACATGAGAGAAAATCTTGCGATCACAGCTGAAGTTATCGAGCAACATAATTTAACGCCAGAAGAGTATGAAAAAATCCTTGAGATTTTGGGAAGAGAGCCTAATTTGACGGAATTAGGCATTTTTAGCGTGATGTGGTCGGAGCATTGTAGCTATAAATCTTCCCGAATTCATTTGAAACGGCTTCCAACACAAGGAGAGCGAGTGATTGTTCCACCAGGTGAAAATGCAGGAGTGGTTGACATCGGCGATGGCTGGTGCATCGCTTTCAAGATCGAGTCTCACAATCATCCGAGCTTCATAGAACCTTTTCAAGGTGCGGCAACAGGTGTCGGTGGTATCTTGCGCGACGTTTTCACAATGGGAGCACGTCCGATAGCCAGCATGAACTCTTTGCGCTTCGGTCCCCTAGATTGTCCGAAAAACGGAAAGCGAAATAAATCAATCATGCGCGGAGTAGTAGCAGGAATAGCGCATTACGGCAATTGTTTTGGTGTTCCTACAGTAGGCGGTGAGGTTTTCTTTGATGAATCATACAGTCTTAATCCGCTCGTTAATGCTTTCGCCTTGGGAATTGTTCGCAAAGACCAAATCTTTTTCGGAAAAGCTAAGGGAATCGGGAATGCAGTGATTTATGTCGGTGCCAAAACGGGGCGTGACGGGATTCACGGAGCAACAATGGCTTCGGCGGAATTCGATGAAACTGCTTTTGAAAAACGCCCAACGGTGCAGGTTGGAGACCCGTTTCTTGAAAAGCTCCTGCTTGAAGCCTGCTTGGAAGCAATGCGTTCGGGTGCAATCGAAGGCATCCAAGACATGGGAGCTGCAGGTTTAACTTCTTCTTCTGTCGAAATGGCAGCACGGGCGGGAACAGGTATTGAACTGAATCTTGACTTGGTGCCTCAACGCGAAAGCGGAATGACTGCTTATGAAATAATGCTCTCCGAATCGCAAGAAAGAATGCTAATCGTTGCCAAAAAAGGTCGTGAGAAAGAAATAATCGAGATTTTCAACAAATGGGATTTGGATGTGGTTGTTATCGGCAGAGTAATCGAGGGCAATCGGCTTCGGGTATTTCATAAAGGTAAACTGGAAGCAGATTTGCCCGTTGACAAACTTACAAGCGAAGCACCGAAATACAATCGCCCGAAAGCTGAACCGAACAGGAAAGTAGCTCCTAAGAAAAACAACAAACCCAGCATCTGGATAAACAAGGGTTTTAAAGCCTGTAGCGAGGCTTTGAGAATTCTTCTTGCATCACCAAACATTTGTTCAAAAAGATGGGTTTATGAACAGTATGATCACATGGTCCGCACGAATACAGTTGTTTTGCCCGGAGCAGATGCGGCGGTTATCAGAATCAAGGAAACACGAAAAGCGATTTCGATGAGTTTAGATGGAAACGGGAAATTCTGTGCCATAAATCCACGTGAAGGTGCGAAACTGTCGGTTGCAGAAGCGGCAAGAAACAACGTATGCGTTGGTGGAAAACCAATTGCGGTAACCAATTGTTTGAATTTTGCATCTCCTGAAAGACCAGAAGTTATGTGGAGCTTTTCCGAAGTCATCGACGGAATGGCTGAAGCTTGCTCGTTTTTTGAAACACCGATAGTTTCAGGAAATGTCTCATTTTACAATGAAACCGAAGGCAGAGGTGTTTTACCAACACCTGTAATTGGAATGATAGGTTTAATCGAAGATGTCAAGAAGGTTATCTCTCAAGGGTTCAAATCCGAAGGCGACATAATTGCGCTTTTAGGAGAAACAAGAAACGATCTAGATGCAAGCGAATATGAGCAAGCGGTCTTGAAGATGAAAACCGCAGAGTTTATCGAACGCGGAACCTTGCCGAAGCTAAATTTGAACGAGGAAAAAAGAGTTCAACGGACATGTCTGCAACTTGCAGACGAAATGCTTTTGAAATCAGCTCATGATACCTCAGAAGGCGGACTTGCAGTTACGATCGCGGAAAGCTGCTTTTCATCACTAAACCGAAATTCAATCGGTGCTGAAATCATCATCCGATCGAAAGAAGGCGTCTCGCTTGAATCATTGCTTTTTGGGGAAACACCTTCAAGAATTGTGATTTCATTTGCACCTGAAAATCTCGAAAAAGTCCAGCAAATTGCCAAATTAAATGGCTGTAGTTTTCAAATTTTAGGAGTTGCCACTGGAAAAAAATTAAATATCAAAGTTGACGGCGAACTCGTCATTTCAGACGAAATTGCCGAACTTGAAAACTTGTGGCGAAACGCTTTAGAAAAATACTTGGAATGACAAATTCGAATAGTTTCAGGATTACCACAGAAAATGCAGGTATTTATGTTCATTTTCCTTTCTGCAAATCCCGCTGTTCTTACTGTGACTTCGTAACGGAAATTTATGTCAAAAGCCATAGGATCGAGGAATACGTAAGGGCGCTTTGTCTTGAAATCGAAAACTTTAGCTTACAAGAAAAAATAAAGGTTGATACGATTTATTTCGGCGGTGGCACACCCTCACTTTTGGAGCCGAAACAAGTCGAGCAAATCTTGAATGCAATTGACAGAAATTTTTCTGTTGAAGCAAACATCGAATTTACACTTGAGATGAATCCGGCAACGGTAACCTATGAAAAACTCAACACCTTTCGGGATCTAGGGGTTAATCGCGCCAGTTTCGGTATTCAGACTTTCGATAATAATTTGCTCAAAGTTCTTGCTCGTCATCACACGGCGGAAGATGCAATAAAAACTTTTGAGCTTTTGCGAAAAGCTGGATTTGAAAACATATCATTTGATCTGATTGTCGGTCTACCTTACCAAACCTTGAAAGGTTGGGAAAGCGATGTTGAGCAAGCTATAAAACTTTACCCTGAGCATCTTTCGCTTTATCTTCTCGAAATCCACGAAAATACACCGTTAGCCGAGCAAATCCGTAGTGGTAGAAGACCAATGCCTGATGATGATTTAGCGGCAGCGATGTATGAAATGATGATTGATAAATTGCAATCTGCTGGTTATGTGCATTATGAAATCTCAAACTTTGCCTTGCGTGGCTTTGAATCGAAGCATAACTTGAAGTATTGGCTTTGTCAACCGGTGTTTGGCTTTGGAGTTTCAGCCGTTTCTTTTCACCAAGGGGAACGATGGGGAAATGAAAGAAACACGACTAGATACATTGAGCTTGTGAAATCAGGCAAATCTCCATGCACGTTCAGAGAGAAACCGAATTTAGCTAGTGAAACTGTATTTCTCGGTCTTCGGCTCGCAAGAGGAATAAACTTGGAAGATTACAAAGAGCGATTCGGTTTTGACCTAAGAGAAAAATTTGCCGATGAGCTTGAAAGACTAAGGGAATTCGGTCTCGTCGAAATTAAAGATGATTCACTACGACTGACCCGTAAAGGTTTTCTCTATTCAAACGAGGTTTTTGCTATGTTCGTTTGAATCGAAAAAAGCAGAAAGACTACCAATTCTGAAAAATTTTTTATCTCTCTATTTCCGAGTGTTTCGTAGGTTTTGCGTTTTTCGGATTTTTCTTCTAAAAGCGATTATTTTCTGCGATAATGTTCTCAAAGGAGAAAACGCATGACTGAAAGTTCTCTTGAAAAAAATTCAGAAGACAAAGAATCCGCCGAGTCTATCCGCAAACAGTTGGAAGAGATGAATGATGAAGAAAGCAAAAAAGCAAGAAAAGTGGTAAGATCGGGGAAAGTTGCGAGAATAAATAAAAGAAAAATAAGCGGCTTGAGTTATTCAGGAGTTACAAAACGTAGAAAGACGGAGATTAGAAGAACGACTAAAACGGAGAAAACCTTAAAAAAGTCTGAAGAAAAGGCTGAACTGCATGCACAAAATGATAAAAATATCAAACAGCCTGCAGAGATAACGTTTAAGAACACTTTGAAAAGCAAAACACCTGAAACAGAATTTCAATCTGAAACGAAGAAGCTTCAAGATGAGAAAGTAGAAAAAGCCCAAAATGAGACAGAGAAGTTACCGAGTTTTTTGATAGAAAACATGGAATCAAGGGAAAGAAAGCTTAGAATTCCTTTTCTGTCGAAGAAGTTAGGAGAGGAAGACGCTTTACAGCGAGAAGAGACCGAAGAGAAAACTTCACAAGAAGAGTTTTCATCGGTAGATTCGATTCGTAACGCCAGTCTGGCTTGGAGTGCGGCTATCGGGCTTTTCGGTTCTGTTGTCTTCATGATGGCAATAGGTTGGCTTATGGATACTCTGCTTGGCTCTGAGCCTGCAGGAATAGTTATCGGAATTATTCTCGGAGCAGTCATCGGCTTTTATCAGCTCTTTCGCATAATGTCGAAAATTTCCGACTAAAATCGCAACCTATCTGCCAATTTATAACGGTTACCCGAAAGATCAAAGATAAAATGAAAAAGTGGCGGAGATTTGCTTTCCCTAGAAAAAATGCCAAAATAAAGTTTAAGCTTTTAAGCGATGAAAACCTCTGAGTTACTTGAACAAGTTTTTGCTGGAAATCTTCGTGCTGTAGCACGTGCCATAACCACAGTTGAAAACGACTCAAGAGAAACACCTGAAATAATGAAAGCCGTGTTCGATCATGCCGGAAAAGCTTTTGTAATTGGTATTACAGGCTCTCCGGGAGCCGGAAAATCTTCATTAGTTGATAAACTCGCTTCATTTTACAGGGATCAAAATGAAAAAGTAGGTATCATCGCAGTTGATCCTTCAAGTCCTTTTTCGGGTGGTGCAATTTTGGGCGACAGAATCAGGATGGCAACTTTAGGAACGGATAAAAACGTTTTTATCCGTTCCATGGCAACCAGAGGTAATCTCGGGGGGCTCGCACGCGCAACCGTTGATGCAGTAACAATCCTTGATGCCGCAGGTTTTCAAAGAATCATCGTTGAAACCGTAGGAGTTGGCCAGGACGAGGTTGAAATCGTTAAAGCAGCAGATGTAACGGTCGTCGTCTTGGTTCCGGGAATGGGAGATGATATTCAAGCTATAAAGGCCGGAATAATGGAAATAGGCGATATATTTGTCATAAACAAAGCCGACCGAGACGGAGCTTTGCGAACGGAAAGAGAGCTAAGAATGCTTTTAGAACTTTCCGGAACGCGTCCTGATTCTTGGAATCCACCTATAGTAAAAACAATTGCGACAGAAAACAAAGGGATTGAAGAGTTGGCTAAGGCGATTGAAGATTATCGAGAATTTCAAAAAAACAACCAAAATATAGAAAGGCGTAAGGCAATAGCAAAGTGGAGATTGCTTGAACTTTTGAGAGAAAAACTTCTCCAGGAAGTTTTAAGCCAAGACAACACGACAAAAAAGCTCGAAGAATTGGCGCTAAAAGTAGCAGAGGGTAAGATGAATCCTTATTCTGCCGTTGAAGAAATTTTGACAAAGAAAGGATTTTAAGTATGAAAATCAATCATCTCGGTATTGCGACCAAAGGGATTGATGAAGCCCTGGATTTTTGGGAAGAAGCTTTGGGATTAAAGAATGTTCACACGGAAATCGTAGAAGATCAAAAGGTTAAAGTTGCAATGCTGCCGATTGGTGAAACTAGAATCGAGCTTCTAGAGCCTATTTCCGATGATTCACCGATTTCCAAGTTCTTGGAAAAACGTGGCGGTGGTATTCATCATATCGCTATTGAAGTCGAGAATATCCACGAGTGTCTGGAAAAATTAAAACAAAAAGGTGTGCGCTTGATAGACGAGCAACCTAGAATTGGGGCGGATGATTGTTTGATAGCTTTCGTCCATCCGCATTCTACCAACGGAGTTTTGCTAGAGCTTGTTCAAACAAAAAAATAAAGAGGTGTTATTATGGAGAAAAATCAACCACAAGAAGGTCGGTTGCAGGAAAATCAGAACCAAGAAAGTCAAAACAAAGACCAGGCAAGATTTGCTGAGAGTAAAAAACAAGGCATCTCTGCGTCGACGAAATTTCTGATACTGGTAGCAGTAATAATCGCCATCGGCATTGCCTTATTGTTTTGGAAACAAACGGTTATTAAACATGAAGATTTCAAAGTTCCCACAGAACTGACGGAACAAGATTTTTTGATCCTGCTACGTGGCGAAGATCCAGGTTTCTTGAAAAGACTTTCAGAAAATCCCTTGACCAGACAGAAGCTTTTAGAGAGTTTGAAACAAAACCTTGCTATTGCCAGTCAAGCCCAAAAGGAGGGATTTGATAAAGAAGAGGATGTTAAGGAAGTGTTGAAACAAATTGCCGTAGAAGCAACTGCCTTGCAATATGACAGAGAAATAAACAAAGACAAAGGGCCAATGCCAGCATTCGGCTTTATCGAACAAGACAAGATAGATGAATTTTACAGTGACCCAATAAACCAAGCAGCATTTGAAGAGCATTTGCGAAAAAATCTGGAAAGACTTAAAAAACAAGGACGATATCCCAAAGATATAGAGCCTTCTGCTGATGAGATTGAACAGGCAAAAGCCCATTTTGCAAGAGTTAAAATCTCCGAAAAAGAATACAAAGACAGACAAGCAGAACTAAGCGAAGACTTAAAGCGCAAAATCGAATTGCAAGTGAAGCTTCAGCAATCGAATTATCTTGCAATTGAATTTTCACGTAGAGTTTTATCTAAAAGATTTGCGGTTACCGATGCCGAAATAGAAAAATACCTGAAAGAGCATCCTGAGCTTGATAAAAGGGCAGAAAAGCGAGCTAAAGCTGAGGAAATCTTGAATCGAGTAATGGCAGGTGAGGATTTTGCCGAACTAGCCAAGCAGTTTTCCGAAGATCCCGGAAGCAAAGACAAAGGTGGGCTCTATGAAAACATACGCAAAGGCTCTTTTGTTCCTGAATTTGAAGCAGTTGCTCTATCACTTGAACCCGGACAGATAGCACCGCAAATAGTTGAAACTCAGTTTGGCTATCACATTATAAAGCTGGAAAAGCTAGATTACGTAGCCAATAGAGATAGCACCGAAACACCGATCTACAACGTTCGTCACATTTTGCTTTCAACAAATATAACCGATCCGGAAAATCCACTGTCGGGTTCTATGCCTATAAAGGAGTATGTTAGAGAAAAATTACGAAATGAAAAACAGCAAAAAATACTAGAAGAAATCCTTGAAAATAATCCAATTAACCTTCCTGAAGATTTCCCTGTCCCTGAAATTTCACCTGAAGATTTGAAGAAACTTGAGGAGATGGATAGGATCAGAGAAGAAGAGTTACGCAAGCTCAGAGAAACAAATCCTGAAACGAAACCGAAAAAGGAAGATAAATCACAGAAAAGTAAACCAGATAAAAAACAAAAATAGCTTTTCTGCCTGGCAAAAGACGCTTTCTTAGCAAAAAGCGATTTTTTCGTAGATTTTTGCTTGGCTAAACCTTTGGTAAGAATGCTGATTGGTGATTATCGCATTGAGATAGTTCCTGACACCGAGTTTAGGCTCGACGGTGGGGCGATGTTTGGCATAGTCCCCAAGGTTCTTTGGGAAAAGCTCTGTCCGCCAGATGAGATGAATCGGGTAAAATTACAGGCTAACTGTTTGTTCGTAGAAACTTCGAGAGAAAAAATACTGATTGAAACTGGCATGGGCGAAAAATGGAATGAAAAGCAGATGGAAAGATACGGGATTTTTCGCCAAAAATCATTTGCACAAATTCTTAAAGAAAAAACAGGTTACAAGCCCGAAGAGATAACAATCGTCATTAACACTCATCTTCACTTTGACCACGCAGGTGGAAATACGATTTTCGATGAACACGGCAACATAGTTCCGCAATTTCCGAATGCAAGATATTTCGTCTCAGCTTCGGAACTTGAAAAGGCGGAAAATCCAAATGAAAGAGAAAATGCCAGTTACTTGACAGAAAATTGGTCTGTGCTGAAGAAAACAGGGCAACTCGAATTGAAGCCCGATGAATATGAAGCTGTAGAAGGCATTACCCTGAAAAGAATTCGCGGGCATTCAGAAACCATGCAAACGGTTCAAATCAATCGTGGCGGAGAAACTCTTTACGGATTTTCCGATTTGATACCAACAACGGCGCATCTGCAATATGCGTGGATAATGAGTTACGATCTTTTTCCGACAGAAACCTTGGCTTTCAAAAAGGAAATTTTGCCTAAAGCAGCGAGCAGAAATTGGATCTGCTGGTTTTATCACGATTTCAACATGCCGCTTTGTCGCCTTAAAAGTGAAAATGGAAAATTCCAGCCAATTCGATGTGAAGATTGAGGAGAGATAAGTTATGGAAAAGGTTAAAATCGGGATAATCGGTGGAAGTGGCTTATATCAAATGCCAGAATTGAAAAACATAAAAGAGATCGAGCTCGATACACCGTTTGGAAAGCCTTCCGACGCTTTTATTGTTGGAGATTTGGAAGGTGTGAAAGTTGCTTTTTTAGCCAGACATGGGCGTGGTCATAGATTATTGCCGACAGAGATACCTTTTCGCGCGAATATCTATGCAATGAAACTTCTAGGTGTTGAGTTCATTTTTTCAGTCTCTGCTGTTGGAAGCCTTCAAGAGAAATACGCTCCGCTGGATTTTGTCATACCCGATCAATTCTTCGATAGAACCCGTGGAAGAACCGATGAGTCAACATTTTTCGGTGATGGAATAGTGGCGCATATTACTTTCTCACATCCTGTTTGTCCTGAACTTTGCGATATTTTGGAGGAAGCTTGCAAAAAGGTTGAAGGTTTGAGAGTTCATAGAGGCGGAACTTATCTCTGTATGGAAGGCCCAGCATTTTCAACAAAAGCTGAATCAAATGTTTACCGTCAATGGGGAATGGATATAATTGGGATGACAAATCTTCAGGAAGCTAAGCTTGCACGTGAAGCCGAGATTGCTTATGCAACGTTAGCTTTGGTCACTGATTACGACTGCTGGCATGAATCTCATGACTCCGTTTCTGTCGAAATGGTCGTTGAATATCTCAACAAAAACGTAAGAAATGCTCAGATAGTCTTAAAAGAAGCCGTTAAGCTCGTAGAAGCAAAAGGCTTAAAAAATCCTTACGAAGGAGCAACCAGAAATGCAATTTTTACCGCACCGGAATACTGGAATCCAGATACCGTGAAAAAACTCGAAGCAATAATCGGTAAATATGCAACCAAAAAGGTATAATGAGAAATCAATGAAAGCGTGGGAAAGGTAATCTCCCTGAAGAGAAGAGTTAACCGATTTCTGGATTCGTAATTCGCCATGAAAAAAATCTTTTATCAGTTTTCTCGCAAGAAAGCCATTTTGGTGTTGATCTTATTTTTGCTTCCTCTTTCGACGGTTTTTGCACAAAAAAATATAGAGCAAAGAGTAGAGCGTGATCCTGTGCTGGAAGCCGATTCAATGCATAATCTTGAAGTTGCAAGATTTATGTTTCGATTGCGGAAAGCGTACAAGGGTGTTTTGATGAGATGTGAAGAGATAATCGCAGCACACCCGAATTTTTCAAAAATGGACGAAGTGCTTTATCTTTCGGGTATGAGTAGTTATTATCTTCTAAAAGGCAAAGGAAACCAGAAAATAGACCTTAACAACGAAAAAGAAAGAGAGAAATACAACCCCGATAAACTCTTAACAGATGCAATCGTTTATCTGAAGATGCTTGTTGAAAAATATCCGAAAAGCCGTTTCTATGAAGAAGCTGAAAAAACTTTAAAGACTTTGGAGGATATGAAAGCGGAAAGCAACTGAGAAAAGACGATACCCAATTCAACGAAAAAGATAGATTTGTAGTTCGTCTTTAGCCTTGCTCGAAGCAAGAGTTTTTCTCGTTATTAAAATCCGTGTTAGACCGTTGATTTTTCCTGTAAAAAAGCAAGGAGGTTAAAAAACAATAAAGATGCGCTTTCTAAGCGCATCTTTATTGTTTTAGTATGGTTTTATAGTTTTTTAGAACTGCAACCTGATACCGAGCTGCATTTGGAAAACAGGTGTTCTTGTGAAGTTACCACCACGAGAAGTGATTATGTTGCCGTTGGCATCGCGAATTTGACGAAATGTCGGGTTAGTCACACCTAACAATCCGCAGTTGACATTTCTAACATTACAGAAAAATGTTTGGTTTCTGCCGAATTGGATATTGGCATTATTGAAGAGGTTGAAAAATTCTGCGGAAAACACAAGACGACGCCTTTCGGCAAATCTAAATCCTTTCTGAACGCGCAAATCAACCAGATACTCGTTTTGGTTCCGGAAGGAATTCCTTTTCATTGGAACACCTGGTGTTAAATACGGACGATCGTTATTGATAGAGTCGTTGTTCACATCGGAACCGACAACGGCATCCATTGGTAAACCAGAGCGCAAGCGTATAGTGCTCGAAATTTCAAAGCCGTAGGGCAAGAAGAAAACAGGATAGGCTACGAATTGATGTGTTCTGTCTAGTCTTGCCAATCCATACTCAGATCTCAGATCGAAGGAGTTTTCATAGAAAATACCTGTTGCGTTTCTTTCGTTGTCGTCGTCGGATAGGTTGCGAGATAGCACGTAATATGCATTAATGTTTGCCCACTTACGAACAAACCTTGCCTTAAAGGTTACAGCCCGGAAAAGCGATTTGGCCGAATCTTCTCTGATAATAAGCCTTCCTATTTGAGTGACCGGACGTTGAGCACGATTAAAGCAAGGACGCTGCGCAAGATTGTTTGAGCAGTTCGCCGGACTTGGCGGAGGAAGATTTATATCGCGATTCCGCTGGAGTTTAATGGTTTTTATATGGCTGTAATCTAGACCTACAAATAGGTTAGGAAGAACTTCTCTTTCAAACCCCAGCCCGAACTGATAGGATGTTGGATTATCAAAATCATTTTCCATTGCAATTAAGTTAGCACCAAATCCCGGAGGAGGCGTTTGAGTTCCTAAAGCTGCAGCAATTTGTTGAAGTTGTTGAGGTGTCAATGTTGGTAAGTTACTCAAAGGACGAGTATTCAGGTTAATGCCTAGAATAGCAAACTGCCTGAAAACGGTGTTAGGGAGGCAAGCTGAAGGATTTGGAGGATTAGGAGGCGTGCAATTACCGCCAGTTGCGTTCATTATGGCAACATATTGTGGATTAGCCGTTAAAAAGTTGTTCAGATTGAACCCTGCAGGTAACGAAAAAGGAAGTTGCACCGAAACATCTCCAGGAGGAATTCTGAAGTTGTTCACAGGTGCGGCAAGAAGTAGTAGAGGTGTGCGTGCATAGTAGATTCCACTGAATCCTCTCAGGACTGATTTAGCATCACCAGAGATATCCCATGCAAAGCCGAGTCGAGGACCAAACTGCCAATCGCTGTCCGGTATTATCGTAGGATCAAACCCTTTGTTTCCCAGCAGAGGAAACGAAGCGTTCTTTATCAGGTTTATTATGTCTGTATTCCCTAATTCAGGTGAAGGATTAAACTGTTTCTCTAGGCGTAAACCGTAATTCAAAGTGAAATTAGGTCTTACACGCCAGGAATCTTGTGCATAAAAAGCAAGCTCTTGCACTCTAAAGGATGCTAGCAGGTTTCCAATTTGTTGATTGTAGAAAGTATTTCCATCAAATCTTCTGTCATTCGGGTTTGTTGGGTCAACAGACAAAACCTGAAGAGCTGTGTTCCCACTTACATTAAAGGAATAGCTACCAAATTGGTTAAAGCCAAACTTTTGGCTTGTGAATATATCGCTAAATTCAACGCCTACCTTTATCGTATGGTCGCCTTTGATAATAGACAAGGCATCAACGAATTGAATACGGTTGTCGTATTGGTCTGTCGGTAGAAAACTTCTTGTCCCGTAAATTCCGACACCTGAAATTGTAACCAGAGGAGTCAGAGCATTTGCTTCACGAGGACGAACACCACGGGCATATTGAAAACGAAATTCATTAACATAGTTTGAACCAAGAGTGCTGGTCAGCTGTGAAACAAAAACATAGTTTCTATCTCTTTCAGTTCCTTCATTGGAAAGAGCTGCGTTTATGATAGGATTAAACAAAACGCCAACATCGCCAACAGACACGCTATTTTTTCCAACACCTCTATTCGAACTATAACGGAAATTGACAGTGTTGTTGCCGTTAATAACCCAGTCAATTCTTCCTAGAACTGTTTGTCCATCGTTTGTTAATTGATAACCAGTTTCAAGTGATTTGAGGTAATCATAAGCTTCTTGATTTGCTGAAGTTCGAGTAATGTTAGCTAGAGTAAACACAACATTTCTGTCAGCCCTAAATCTCTGTTGTTCATACGCAGCAAAGTAAAACAGCCTGTTTTTAATGAAAGGTCCACCTATACTTCCACCAAACTGCTGTTGAGTTGGAGCAGCGACGATTTTTGTATTTTCTTCTCTCTCTATGGCCCTTACGAATTTGTGGTTTACAGAGAGTTGCTCAGGACGCAACAAGTAGAAGGCAGTTCCTCTGAATTGGTTCGTTCCACTCTTGGTGACAACATTGATGACGCCGCCAGAAGATCTTCCAAATTCTGCTGAATAGCCAGCAGGAACAACTTGGAATTCTTTGATGGATTCCTGTGGAATCGTAGGAGCAAAGTTAGAACGTTCACCGCCGCGAATTCCACCGAAAAACGGTTGATTGTAATCAACACCATCCACATTAATGTTTGAGTTTATGCCTCTTTGGCCAGAAAGTGAAATTTGGTTTCTCTCTGTATCAATTTGTGCTGTCGGTGTTAGAGTTGCGAAGTCCTGAAAACGTCGTCCGTTTATAGGTAAGTTTTGAATTGCAGTCTCACTTACAACAGCATCAGAGCTGCTCTGAGTAGTCTGAATACTTTCAGCGGTAACGATTACTTCAGCACCAATATTTGCGACCCCTAAAACAAGATTAGCGTTTGTTACACGCCCAACTTGAACTTCAACCTTTAGTCTGCTTTCAGAAAAATTCGGAGCGGATGCTATAACTTCGTATTCACCCGGCTTGAGGGAAACGAAGTTGTAGATTCCAGCACTGTTTGCTGTAGTTGTTATTTCAACTCCTGTAGCAAGATCTTTTGCCTTTACAGTTGCATTTGGGATAACTGCATCTGTTGTGTCAGTCACCAAACCTGTAATTCCACCTGTTCCTGCCTGCGCAAGAACTTGTGTTAAAGTCAGAAAGAAACAGAAAAACACGAAAGTAAAAACACGAAGCGTTTTCCAAACGGATTCTCTATTCATAAACCTTATCTCCCGATAGTAAGATTTTTATTGCTAACTAAATTACAAATCCTAACTAAACCGATCAAAATTTCAAACTGAACTTTTGCTTTTTCCTTTCCAAAAAAATGGATGCTCTCCATTTTTTCGGAAAATCCGCTTTTTTAGAAAGCCATCAGAATCACATTTTCAAAAATTTAGTGTTTCTTTACACTTTCCAAAACTGATTCATGGCAATTTTGATGCCGCAAGCTTAAATTTAGTCGTAGAGAGTTAAAATTTTCTATCCATAGGTTTAACTTTTGCTTAATAATAGCCCGCAGGGATTGGAATATCGGACGCAGTGCCGAAGGCAACAGCTGTATAACCATTTGTGCTTTGCAGCAAATGCCAGACGCCGTTACGGTAAACCGCAATATCCATGCGTCCATCGCCATCGTAGTCTCCCGGAGCAGGCGTGTCCGTTGAAATACCAAATTGAATAGCAGAAAAACCTTGCTGACTTCTTAAAAGATACCAGATACCATTTCGATAGACGGCAACATCGGTTTTTCCATCGCCATCGTAATCAGCCTGAACAGGTTTATCAGAAACCAAACCGAACTCAACGACTTTCAAACCCTGTTGACTTTGCAAAATATACCAAGTTCCATCACGAAAGACTGCTATATCATCGAGTCCATCGCCATCGTAATCACCCGGAACAGGTTTATCGGAGCTTGTTCCGAACCGCACAACTCGCAAAGGATTCGGGCCACCAGAACTGTTCCAAATATACCAATTACCTTCGGATGGTCTGAAGATCGCGATGTCTGTAAATCCATCACCGTTGTAATCCGCAGCAACTGGAACATCAGTGCTTGAACCGAATTGTTGATTTCGGAAGATTCTATTTTGCAAATACCAATTTCCTTCCGACGGGCGATAGACAGCGAAATCTGTTTTTCCGTTTCCATCATAGTCGCGTGGAACGATTTTGTCCGTTGCTGTGCCGAAATTGAAAACTTTAAGCGCCTGATTCGAGCTTTGAAAAATATACCAAGCACCTTCTGAAGGACGAAAAACTGATATATCAGTTTTCCCATCACCATCGAAATCAGCAGGTTTATTTTTCGGCGGTTTTATGCCTGCGACAGGTCCTTCAGCTATATTTCCATCAATGTTAAACGTTACTCCACCCCAGGTTTCGTTGTGCGGACCTTGATATTGCTTGATCCTTTGAAGATTGTTCCAGACATTAGTTGGAATTTGAGGCGACGGTGGAGCATAATACCAAACGGAAGCAACATTATCCCAACGCGCCATCCATATTGCATCCATTCGGCTTTGAACCGGAATGTCTATCCAGTCCTCTACCGCATTTTTCGGAGAACCGTAAGTCCCCGAAACATAGCCTAACTCTTTCAATCTATCGGTCCACCCCTTCAAAAATGCTTTTACAGCGTTGCGACAGCCGGGTGTGCTCTGTGTTTCGTCGTATCTTTCCATGTCGTAATAAAGGATTATTCCCTGTGTCAAACCGAGATTGTTTGCATCCGCAACAGCAATATCAGCCTCTTGGCGTCCTTGCTGTTCTGCAACAGCAGGATCCGAGCTGTGTTTTGCGCAATTTGTGCAACTGGAACAAGGAGCTTGATAGCCTACAACCGTCGGGATCAGCCCCCAGCCCATTGCAGAAACCTGCGTAACCCATGAAGCAGTAAGCTGTGGTTGCGAACATCCACGATTGCGACCAGAAATGTAGATGTTTGCATCATAAAAAGGCGAAAAGTCCCACCATGTTTGCATTTGCGAAACGGGGGCAGCAGTGCATTTGTCGAAACCACGATTCAGACTTGTGCGAATCGAACCACCAGGAAAAACACTTGCAAAAATCGAATTCTCAGCTTTTAATCTCGCTCTTTGCTTTTCCATCTCAACAGATTCTCTGATTTTCGCAGGTGTTACGTCTATTCCGTTTATGAGAATTTTTGTTTCTTGAAAGCAGTCTGTTTTGAAACCAGCACAGTATCCTTCCCTGAGCAATTGCCATGAGCCTTCTGCTTCTTCTTCGATTTCTTCAGAGGTTTTAATCACCGAAAAACTTTTATCAAATATCCAGCTTTCCCCGCCGTCACGCGTGTAGTAGATTGCTCGTCGAATAAAGTTAGAACTCGATTGCAGGCGGAGGCTCAGCATTGCGTTTTTTTCATCGAAAGTTTCTACCTCAACTCTGTAGAGACTTGCTTCCATCAAATCATCCAAACGCAAACTTATTTCGCTTCTTTCCCAATTTTGCCCACCATCAAAGGTTTTCAAAAGCCAAAGACCAGAAAAATCCGTTACAATCACCCAGCCTTGGTTTTTATCGAAAAACGAAATTCCGCTTATCGACTCGTTTTCACCTATCGGCAACAGGATTTCTTGCCAGTCTTCACCACTATTTTTTGTAAAAAACAAATTTGCATCGGTGTATATCAATCCAGAAACCTCGTCAAAAACTTGGAAACCTTTTATTCGCCACAAAACAACTTCTCTTATTTCAAGAAAGTTTTTTGTCAAAGAACTTCTAGAAGTTACTGCTGGAGTACCTTGTAACCAGTTGATATCGTTCTGTAGCTGTTTAATCAGCACCGATCCCTGCAATCCATAAGAATCTTTTGGTGTCACAACAAAACATAGAAAACCAAGAAGCAAAACCACTAGTAGATCTTTCATGAATTATCACCTTCCAGAATCGATTTCTATAGTATCGGACGAAATTATAATTTAAACAAACCGTTTTCTCGAAAACGCAATCTGAATTCTTTGGCTAATTTTGCAACTTTTTTGAATTTTTTTTCGTCTATAAGGTCGGCAAAGAAATCGTTCTAACAAATTTCTCCCTGAGCGGTTTGAGCGATTTTGAAAACTTGACTTTTTTGTAATTTTATTTTAATTTTTAACTGCAAGCAGTGAAAGAAAATTTCGGCATTGCAAAAAAAGAGCGAGACAGGGAGGGTAAAAACGTATGGCAACAAAAAACGAGTTATTAGAAGGCACTAATCGTCATTTTCGTGAGCGGATAATGGCACATTTGCCGGTCAAAGCTAGCTGGGTTGACAAAGTGACGGGAAAGCGGATAGAGGTTGAAGGTTTAACCGAACACATAGGCGAAAAAAGCGCTTTGGTCAATCTCAACACTCTTCCGCCTGTCGGGGGTGAAGTTAGCTTATGTGTTCTAGACGAAGATAAGACTTTGATAGAAGTTCCTGCTGAAGTCATCAGAGTCGAACGCGATCCGAGCAAGCCTTTAGCCGCTCTTTCCATAGTTGAGAACATAAAGAAGTGGAAAAGCATTGTCGTGACAGCGGCTCAAGAATGGGTTGCCCGACAATGGAAACTCAACTATGAAGAAGAATGGGCAAATTAGCTAAAACAACAAAAACAAGTAAAAACGGAAAAAACCTGAATGAGGTTTTTCCGTTTTTTGCATCTGCAGATAAATTCATTTTCCTTTCACAAATTGTGCGATCTTTTCTTTCACGAACAACATTTACCTTTTCGTTGAAAGCCGCTGACTTTTCCGCTTTGCAGAGCATAGAACTTCTTGTTTTTGCGAGGTGTTTGTTGTTTTTCTCCGAGAAGCTCGAAAAATGGCTTTTCTCGGGCTTGCAAAATATGTTTCGAGATCAAAGATTAGGCATGTTTTTTTCGAGTTTATGTCTAGTTTTCATTTTGCTTTTGCTGTCGGCAAATTTCGCTTTTGCACAACAATCACAGAGACCATTAACTCAGGCAGAATATGTTCGACTTCTTTTTGAGCTTGAAAAAAATCCAAAGAAACGAGACCAAATTATTCAAATTCTTCGCACTCGCGGAATAGATTTTGAGGTAACGGACGGCATCAGAGGGCTTACAGCTACAAAGAGCCGAAATGACGTAGAGCTAAGGCGCGTCTTGGAAGAAGCAGCTAGACGAAGAAAAAATCCTACAACGGCGATTTTGCCTAATGAAAACGAGAGTTTGGAAATCCTTGCGAAAGCCAGGATAGTAGCACTCAAAACACTCGAGGAAATGCCTGATTTTGTGGTAAAGCAGGCTATCCAACGTTTTATCGCTTATGCAGGAACGAATAATTTTCAAACATTAGACCGATTGATAGTTGCAGTCAGCTATCGCGCCGATGGAAGAGAAGAATACAAGGTTTTGAGCTTGAATGGCGTTTTGCAAAATAATTCAAATTACAAACCGAGTTATGAGGAAGTCGGCGGAACAAGCTCTACGGGTGAATTCGTGACGGTTCTTGCGACCATTTTTAAGCCTGAAAGTGAAACAAAATTCAGGTTACTCGATTTGGACATGATTAACCAGAGACGTGCTCTCATCTACGAATTTGAAATCGAAAGAGAAAAAGCACGCCAGCAAATTGTTTCCGCCACAGATTTCTATGTCTCAACCATATCGGGGATAAAAGGCAGGATTTGGATAGACAAGGAAAATTTCCGGATTTTGAGAATCGAATCAGAGGCAACGGAAATACCTTTAGATTTCCCTGTCAAAGCAGCAAGCCGGAAGATTGACTACGATTGGGTAACGATCGCAGATCAAAAATACTTTCTGCCTGTGCTTTCAGAGGTTCGCTTAAAGTTCCGCAAAGACGGACAGCTTTTCGAGACGAAAAATTTAATTCGCTTTCGAGAATATAGGAAGTTCGGCTCAGAAGTTCGAGTTTTGGAAGAAGACGAAGAAAGCCTAAAAAAATAACTCAAACAAGCAATTTACAAATTCTTTACAAATATCAATGGTGACAAGATTCTTATTTGCATATTTACAAGGCAATGTCTATACTACTTGAAAAATTAAATCCTTTCCAATATAACGATTGCTACTGCGTATTTTGACGTATGAGAAATAGAGAGATGGATTTTTTCGGCTCCAAGTTTTTGTAAAATTTTTTGTGCTTCACCTCTGATTTCGAAATAAGGTGAGCCGTTTTCATCATTACGAATTTCGATGTCTTGCCAACTTATGGTGTTTTTCAAGCCGGTTTTTAACGCTTTCAAAAATGCCTCCTTTGCGGCGAATCTTGCAGCATAGGATTGAAAACATGCTATACCTTTGCTTTGACAGTAGTTTCTTTCATTGGCAGTGAAAACTCTTTCGGCAAACCTATTTGTTCTTTGCAAAGCTTTGCGTATCCTGTAAACTTCAACTATGTCTATACCGACCGAAACTATCATTTTTAACGAACTGATAAGGAAGGATACCCCAAACGCAAATGAAATTCTATCAAAAAGAGGCTTTTACTGGCTTGAAAAAAACGGTTTGAAGGTTTTAGTTTGTCGTAGGCTCGAAGAAATTGGATTTGTCAACGGATTTTCAACAAGGCTCGGTGGAGTTTCTGATTTTCCAAAGGATGCGCTGAATCTCGCTGGATTCGGCGAGGATTCGGAAGAAAACATAATAGAAAACCGTAGGCGTTTTTTAAGCCTTTTTGACGGAGAATTAACTTTGGCAACGGCATGGCAAGTACATGGTGACCAAGTAAAAATCATCCAGAGCTTACAGGAGGCTAAAGAAGGTAACTCAAAATTTGATGCTTTAGTTTCAAACCTAAATGGGATTTTGGTTGGTGTGAAAACGGCAGATTGTGTACCAATTTTGATTTGCGATACTGCAAACAAAGTCTATGGTGCGGTTCATGCAGGTTGGCGTGGAACGCTTCAGGAGATTACTAAAAAAACGGTGCGAAAAATGATAGAATTATATGGTTCAAGACCACAAGACTTGATTTGCGCTATTGGTCCTGCCGCTGTTTCAAACTATGAAGTTGGCTCCGAAGTTGTTGAAGCTTTTTTTAAGCAATTTCCTGAAGAAAGCAAGGATTTCTTAAAATTCTCTCGTCCTGGACATGCTTTTTTAAATCTTCATCGAGCCAATTTTCAGCAACTTCTCAGTTGTGGTGTCTTCTCGGAAAACATTTATGTAGCTCCATTCTGCACTCTTGAACGGACGGATTTGTTTTTTTCATATCGAATGGAAAAGAAAATTTACGGCAAAGTCGGTAGATTGCTTTCGGTAGTCGGTAGGCGTTTCTAAGACGCTGCACACCAGAAAGACTAAGCTAGGCAAGCGTAGCTATACGCTTACTTGAGTAGTGGCTGTCTTATTTTGTATTTCAAGAATGCTATCCAACACGCACTTGCACTTGACACCACTCTGTGGCGCTTTTCGGCAGCAAAGGCGAGGCGTAAATCCATTGAGCACGAAAAGAAGTTTACTTCTGGAATGCATTCGGACCGTTGGGGCAGGTTTTGCCTGACATCTGGCTTTACCTGCACATACCTGCACTGATGTTTTTCAAGCTAGTGCTAAAAGGCTTTCGTTCGTAAAGGTCGTTTCAGCTATCTCTGCCTGCTACGGTTTCCCGGCAAAGTGCTGATCGTGTAGCTTCAGTTCGCTCAGTGTGATGCAGGCAGATCAAGTAAAGAGAGAGCTTGTCGTCAGAATAGTCAATCGGCAACAGATTCCTTTTTTGGATTCTTTGCTATCTGGTAGGGATAGCTACGTGATAGACAAGTTAATTTGTTTATTGGTCTTTCCGTCAACCGGATAACCAGCAGATTGCTCATCTACCGACGGCGGCTAAAATCCACACTGCGGCTTTGCGACAAAACATCGGTCAGCACTGACAAAACCGAACATGCAGACAAAACCAGGCAGTGGATCCTCGAGACTACTGCTAATCCGACTTTGCTCCTTGGTACAGACTTCTCACCGCCGAACAATGCACATATCATATTAAGAACGGTTGCGAAGCTCGGGAAGCAGTAAACTAGGTTACCGAGATAACCAACAAAAACGCTGACCTTAACTTCAATCAGCTTTTCGAACATGTAGTGAACTAGCTTGGCGTTCAGTGACCGAACACGCTCAGAGAAGCAGCTTCATTTCCAGCCGTTCCGTGTGATGCGCAAAACATTTGCAGAAGTATGGTGCTAAGCTTTTCTTATCAAAGCCTGATAAGTTGGTAGCGGCGCTTGAGGCTGTGGCGGCTCTGGATGGATTCCCCGAATCCAGTCATTCCTGAGCAATTTAGCGTATCTTGTGCCGCATACAGAGTTTACTTGCTCTGCGGGCAACGCCAGCATCTCCCGAGATGTTGTAGCAGCGGGGATTGCAAGTTAAGGATGTCCTGCGCCGATGGCACAAGCCCCTTAATTCCCTTAACCGCCTCCGTTAAGGCGAAGCCGATATCGAATTCAATGCTATGTTCAACATCCTACACGAAGCGACAAAGAAACTTGAGGTCATAAAGGATAAAAGGCTTTTTCGATGGTATGTAACTTTTGGTGGTAGCCTCACGGTTGCAGGCAATCAACGGCACTCGACAAACCCTGCTTCGATTGCCGGGCTTCTGCGATCTTCAATTGCGCTTCAGCAAAGCAAGACTCGATGGTTTTATCAATAATCTTCGTACTCATGGTGTGCTACAGAACACTGGTCGGCACGATTCGAGCACGTCTGGCTTTACCCAGCGCTAAAGCAAGCGCTAGCATCCAATCTGGCTTTTACTTCGTTCAATGAGGTGCACTCACGAGTAGCTCATTGGCAAGTTCAGAGGTGCTTGGATCGTGAACACGTTAACCTAGTTGCCCAACGCACGCGCAGACTCCATGCTAAGCGTGCGATCGAGGTGATTAACCAGCGCTTTGATCAGACAGATCTGGTTGGGAGAGAAGTGATCAAAAGATCACTACGTGTTGTGCTATATGAATTCTTATCACGCGCACCTGACCGTTCTCACGCGAATCGTAACTTGCCGGGTTACTAGCCCGCTGTCGTTTAGCCAACTACTAGATGGTAGCAGGCGGCACTTTTACCCTTGTCGTTTTCGATAAAATAAGCCAGATCCCTTCAAGAAGAAGCGATCCCCGCTCTCTACCGCATAGAACAGGGTTGTTGTAACAGACGCCAATTGTCACCCG
>Ga0197142_1000058_pt1 | contig 86563 bp, 79 predicted proteins | sample GBS60_MetaG_FD_148614 | JGI IMG/M metagenome (GOLD analysis project Ga0197142, IMG submission 148614) | Sediment microbial communities from Great Boiling Springs, Gerlach, Nevada, United States - GBS 60_MetaG | ecosystem: Environmental > Aquatic > Thermal springs > Hot (42-90C) > Sediment... | reverse complement strand
GACACGAAAACTTCGTTTGAACTTTTCCGCTTCTCTGACCTTTATGTCTTTTCAGATAAACGCTTGACCCCTAAACCGGCTGATGAGGCTAAACCGCTGGCATCGCTATCGGTGTTAGACGAAGAGCAATACCGAAAGCGCTGGACGCTCTTTGCACAAGTTGAGCCAGACTCGCTTGGCTACATTGTGCGCGTGCGTGCTTCCGAAGGCAACGATGTCAATGCGTTCAAATTAGCGGCAACTGACCTTAGTGAGCCTTCACTCCAAAGCGACCAGTGGGATTTGATTGGGATTGATTTATCGATTGGCACCATCAGCCTGCCGACCAATTACGAAGTGCAACTCAAGCCTTACTTCGATGATGAGCCACCACCTGCGCTGGATATTGATGGCGAAGAAGGTGCAACGATTGTGCTCAAAGATGATTTTGGCAACACGATGCCGCCTGCCAACCCAATGCCGCTGTGGAAGCCCACTGTTTCAGGCGAAACGAATCACTGGGGACTTTCGATTTCGCGCTCACGGCAATACAATTACTTTACTGTGGTCGGCACCAAGGCACCTGTGCTGTGGAACTTGCGCGCCAATGTCTCGGCAATTCAATCGCCGCCCAAAGTTTCCATTTTGCAACTGCCGGGCAACGCCTGCGATGAAGTGCGTTTCACACTTAGCGAAAAACGCCTCGCCTATACTGCGGCTCAAGCACTCACTTGGATTGCAAAACTGCCCAACGGCGAAAAACGCGCTACTGGCGATACGGCTTTAATCGCCTTCGGCAAACCGGGCACCTACGCTGCCGAACTCTGGATTCCGACGCAAGGCAAGTATTTCCCAAAAGTCTGGATTGAGCCGTTCAAGGTGCGCATCAATGCGCCACCTGTTGCCAAAATCACTGCCGACCGACTCGTGCTGGCGCCAAACGAAGTTGCCACGCTGACAGCCGAAAACTCCTTTGACCCCGACGGCGATAGACTGCGCTATGAGTGGTTTGTCGACGGCGCAATCCGTAGCACGCAACCGACATTTCGCTTTTCAAGCCCAACGCCCAATCGTTATGCAATAGCGTTGCGCGTAACTGACAATGCCACAAACTCGCCGTGCATTTCTGCCACCGATAGCCTTGTTGTCAGAGTCAACGCGCAACCTTACGCCGAAATTGATTACGAGCCTGAATTTGCCGTTGAAGAGCCTGTCGAATTCAAAGCCAAGAATGTGCAGGATAGCGATGATGATTCGCTACGCTACGAATGGAGCGGCAAAGGCATTGTCAGTGATGCAACGAAAGAATCAGTTGAGATTGTGCATAATCAGCATGGCAATTACAGCGTGTCGCTGCGTGTGAGAGATTTTTCAGGCGTGGCGAATTCATCGTATCAAACGTCGGTAAGTTATCGCGTGAATGCACCGCCTGTGCCGCGCTTTACGCTTCCCAGACTTGCCGCACCGGGCGATAAAATTCGCCTCTCTGCCGCCGCTTCAAGCGACCCTGACGACCGAAATCTCTCGTATTCATGGGCAATTTCAGACGGTCAAGCCTATGACGAGCGCGATGTAACGATTGAATTTGCACAGCCCGGCGACTACACCGTTACACTCACCGTTGATGACGGACACGGCGTGTCTAATTCGGTGCAATCGCTCTCGCAAGACATTCACATCAACTTTCCGCCTGTTCCAAAAATTGATGCCGTTGCAAAATCAACCGTTGCACGGCAAACATTTTCGGCACGTGCCACCACCGATGGCGACGATGGAAACTTGCGGTATCGCTGGGACTTTGGCGATGGATTCACCGCAGAAGGCATTGAAGTTACGCACACCTTCCAAAAAAGCGGACGCTACACGATTACGCTCACGGTCGATGACGGTCGCAGACAATCCAACAGCGTGCAAAAGACGACGCATGAATTTCGCCTGTTTCGCTATCCAACCGCTCGATTCGATGCGCCAAGCGTCGCAGAACCTAACAAGCCGATTTATGTGGATGCGAGCAAAAGCTTCGCACCTGACGGAAAAATCGCACTCTACAAATGGTTCGTCGATGGCAAAGAAGTTGCCGAAGGCGAAACCGCCACACTCACGATTAGCGAATCGGGCGACCACACGATTAGCCTGCTTGTGCAAGATGATTCAGGCTTTGAAGAAGCACGTAGCATGACAGCAAAGAAAATTCATCTCAATTATGCACCTGTGCCGAAGTATGTGCTGTCACGGTCGGTCGTTGCGCCCAATCAACCGATTGTCTTCGACGCACGAAACTCCGTTGATAAAGATGGCAAAATTTCAAAGTTCGTTTGGACATTTGCCGATGGCTCAACAGCATCGGGCGCGGTGGTCAAAAAGCAATTTGCAACCGTTGGCGTTCAGCCTTTTACGCTCACGGTCGATGATGGCAAGGGCTTCGAGAACAGCAAGCAATCTGTTCAAGGCGAAGTGCTTATCAATAGTTCGCCTATCATCGTAACGGAAACTTCAATTCGCTCGAACACACGCCGCATTTTGCTTGATGCGTCAAAGAGTTACGACATTGATAAACACGCGCTCTCATTTGAGTGGCTTTTGCCTGACGGACGCAAACAAAGTGGCGCCACAGTGTTTTGGGAAGCACCCAGCGACGGTGTGCATTTTATCACGCTCACAGTCGATGATGGACAAGGCGTGGCGAATAGTCTGGCACGCGAAACGATTAAAGTGCTTATCAACCGTCCGCCTGTTGCGGTGGTGGATTCGCTCGTTGAGGCTTGCACAGGGCAAACGATTCTCTTCAATGGTTCAAGTTGTTACGACCCTGATGGCGATGCGCTCAAATTCTTTTGGGATTTCGGCGACGGCACCACCTCGACCGACACCGACCCTGCACATACCTACAAAAAGCCTGGTCAATACAGCGTGGTGCTGAAGCTCTATGACGGCTTCGCGCCAGAACCAACGGTTGCCATCATTCCTGTCTTCATCGGTAGCTCGCCGCTTGCGATTCCTTCTTTCACCGATACCACCGTGTGCGTTCAAGCGATGATTACGTTTGATGGCAGCCGTAGCGTGAATCCTGTTGGCGCAATCGGCTCGTATTCGTGGGATTTTGGCGACGGCGAAACGGCGTTAGGACCAACCGTTCAGCATAGTTATTCAAAGCCGGGCGTCTATAGCGTTGCGCTCACGGTTGTTGGCACCGAAGGCGTGGCAAAGCGCGGCAAGTGTAGCAATGTGAGCCAAGCGATATCGATTGTGCGTGTGGTGGCAGGACCGATTGCGGAATTTTCGCATCAAGCATGGGTTGCAGTGGGCGATACCGTGCGCTTTGACGGCACAGTTTCCACTTCAAGCGACAACATCACGGCTTACCGCTGGCGCATTCAAGGCGATACCTTGAAACAAGGCGATAGTCTTGAAGTAGAACGCATCGGCGCAAAAGTGACGCACCAATTCTCAAAGCCCGGTGTCTATCCTGTAACGCTCACGGTTACAACGGATGCCAAAACGGCATGCAATCAAGCCAGCACAACAAAGTTTGTGCGCGTGAACACGCCACCCTCGCTTGTTGCAAGTGTTCCGCAAGCCGTTGCCGTTGGCGAGCGATTCATACTTGATGCCTCACAATCGTTTGACCCTGATGGAATCGTGACCAAATACGAATGGAAAGCCGATGGCAAACTGATTGGCACCACGCCGAAAGTGGCTCACGTCTTTGAGCAACCGGGCAATCACCAAATTGAAGTAACGATTACGGATGATTCACCGACGCGCACGCGGTCAGTAACGCAATCGTTTAGTGTGTTCGCCAATTCTGCACCCAAACCTGAAATTGTTTTACCTTCGCCGATTTATGAAAATGAACGCATTGCGCTTGTGCCAAGACCGCTTCAAGATGCAGATGGCGATACGCTTCACTTTTCGTGGCTGATTGACGGCAAGCCACACAAAGACGAGTTTGTGCAATTTTCAGCGGGGCGACACCTTATTCAACTCAATGCTGATGACCAGCGCAACTTGCTCAACTCACGCGATTCGCTCTTGAAGGAAGTGCAAGTTCTTCCGTCGCCGCCTTTTCCGACCTCGCTTCCGAAGCATATCGTTCAAGGCACGACAATTGATTTGCGAAAAGTTTTTGAGCAAGATAAAATTGGCTTTGTTTCCTCGAGCTTTATTGCACCGACTTTTCAAGCGACTGTGTTGGGCAAACAGGAGCTGAAACTCGGCTGGCAACCGCGCAATGAAATTTTGAAGACGGAAACATATCCACTGACCGTTTGGGAGAGTTTGAAGTTTTTGGAACAGCCTGCGCCTCTCAAGTTGATTTGGAATCCTGCCAATCCCACAACCATTCTCACGGCGCCGAGTGTCAATCGCCCTGATGAGTGGAAAGTGATTTACAAATGGACAAAAGGCACGCAAGTGCTGGGGTTTGGCAAAACGCTTGAAGTGCCGTTGCGCAAAGGCGAAAATGTTTTCACGGTTGAAGCCAGCGAAGAAGGCGTTGAAGGCTCAACAGCAGTTACCACCGACATCATCGTTACAACCGAATAGTTTTATGACTCGCGAGACACGCATTTCCCTTTGGATTGTGCTGATTGCAACGCTGACGTTCATTCCGTTTCTCGGCTTTACGCGGCTCTTCGATTGGGACGAGGTGAATTTCGCTGAATCGGCACGCGAGATGATAGTTACAGGCAATTACAGCCGTGTGCAAGTCAACTTCCAACCGTTTTGGGAAAAGCCACCGCTCTTTTTTTGGATGCAAGCCCTTTCTATGCACCTTTTCGGCATCAATGAATTTGCGGCACGCTTTCCGAATGCGATTTGTGGCATCGTTACGCTTCTCCTTCTCTTTCGCATTGGCAAAGAAATCCATGATGAGCGTTTCGGAATCACTTGGGCGACCGCGTATTTCGGCTCGTTCCTTCCACACTTTTATTTCAAGAGCGGCATCATTGACCCTTGGTTCAATCTCTTCATTTTTCTTGGCATTTATTACATCTTTCGCGCAACCTTGCTTCCCATAGATGCTGATAAACAAAGGCGATTTCGGCTCTTCGCACTTTCGGGACTCTTCATCGGGCTTGGAATTCTGACCAAAGGACCAGTCGCGTTTTTAATGTGTTCGCTTGTTGCCGTTGTGTTCGGCATGATTGCACTCGTGAAGACGAAGAAACTGATTGTAACCGTTTCAGAAGGCGCGATTTATGTCGTGATGGCGTTTTTGGTTTCAACACTTTGGTATGGCTACGAAGTGATTAAAAACGGACTGTGGTTTGTTCGTGAGTTTCTTGCTTATCAAGCTGGGATTTTTACGCAGAACATTGCAGGACACGAACAGCCGTTTTACTATCACTTTTTTGTTTTGTTGCTTGGTGTTTTTCCTTCGTCATTTCTCGCGCTCGCGTCAATTCGTAGAGATACTTTTGATTCGGAAACACAGCCCACCTTCAAGCGATGGATGGTGATTTTCTTTTTTGTGCCGTTTATCGTGTTCTCGATTTCAAAAACGAAAATTGTGCATTACTCCTCGCTGTGCTACTTCGGGATTACTTATCTTGCGGCGGATTATGTTTATCGTGTGATTCGTGGCGAAGCCAAATGGACAAACATCACAACGGTTTCGTATTTGCTTTTCGGTGCGATTGTTGCCGGGCTTCTTGCGTGGTTTCCGCTTGCCGTTGAGCATGGCTGGCTTGCGGAACTTCTCAAAAAAGACCGCTTGGCAGTGGAAATTTTGAAGGCTGATGTGAAGTGGTCGGGCTATGAGTTCTTGGTCGGCGTGCTGTATTTCGGCTTGCTTGTGGTTGCAACTGTGTTTCTTTTCCGAAAGAAATTTCAAGCGGGCTTCGCAACGCTTTTCTTTTCAACGGCACTTGTGATGCATCTCTTCACACTTGCGATTGCGCCGAAGATTGACCTGTATGTTCAAGGCGGACCTGTTGCGTTCTTTGAACAGTTGCAACATGAAGATTGCTATGTTGAGCCGCTTGGCTACAAAAGTTATGCGCACCTCTTTTACTTCCGAAAGAAACCGCCGACTAACCCGAAATCTTCTGACCTCAACTGGCTCTTGAACGGCGAGATTGATAAGCCCGCTTACTTTGTCTCCAAAATCACGCGCGCCGATGAATTCCTTAAACACCCTAACCTAGAAGTCCTCAAAATTGAAGCAGGTTGGGTTTATTTCCGAAGGCTTCCGAAATAAAGCGCTCAAAAATTTTTCTCACCGAAAACGTTTTGAATTCGATTTGCATTTTGTTAGCCGACCGACGAGTCGGTCAATTATCAACCTTAAATTAAATTCGTAACGCCATGACTTCTGAAACTGAAATCAAATCTGCGATTCTGAACATTCTTTCAGAAAACAACGCCATCAGCCTTGCCACAACGGGCGGCGAATACTCGCCTTGGATTTTGGGCGCATACTTCGCCTCCGACGACCTCACGATTTACCTCTTGCTCGAACAGTCAGGCAAAACGCTTGCGAACTTGAAACAGAATCCCAAAGGCGCGCTCTTGATTTCTCAAAACGACGCAATGAAAGATTTTCTTCAAGCGCAATTTGAAGCCACCCTTCTGCCCGTTTCCGATGAAGACAAAGTCCGAAAAATGCTCGTTGCGAAAATGCCTTGGTATCAGACCTACACGCCTTGCGCACCAGTTCGGCTTGATGTTTCAAAGTGGTTCGTTACTTCGCTAAAACGACAATGGTTTCCCGCAAAAGTTTTAGAAACATCACTTATCAACGCTTAACAATTAACGCTTAACTACTTGGAGGTTACAATGGAAGTTGCTGTTCAACCGAAACCGTCCGCACAAACGTGGTGGATTGCGTTTCGTCCGTATTCATTCACCGCATCGGTGATTCCTGCCGTCATGGGCGGCGTGATTGCGCTTACAATGCGCGCACAAGGACTCGTCAGTTTCGAGTTCAGCGTTCTGAACTTCGTCTTGTGCATTTTGGGGTGCGTGGCGATTCACATTGTTACCAATCTTGTTAATGATTACTTTGATTACAAAACAGGATTGGATAACAAAGAGAATTTCGGCGCGCTGAACATTCTCGTTCAAGGTGCGCTCACGCCGAAGCAAGTGGCAATGGGTGCGCTCGTTGCATTTTTGGTCGCTGTTGCGATTGGCGCGTATTTCATCATCGATGCCAAAGAAAATGCTAATGCCTTGATTTACCTTGTGCTTTTCGGCGCGCTCTCTGCTTACTTCTACACTGCTCCGCCGCTCTCTTTGAAATATCGTGGGCTTGGCGACCTGCAAGTGATTCTTTCCTTCGCTACGCTCATGGTCTTCGGCGCATATTTCGTGCAAACCAAAACGTTCTCGTGGCTTCCGATTCTCTACTCGATTCCAATCGGATTGCTTGTCGATGACATTTTGCACATCAACAATTTGCGCGACATTCCCGCCGATAAAAAAGCGAACATCTCCACACTTGCTATTTGGCTCGGCGAAAACGGTGCGAAGAAGTTTCACTATGTGCTTTCGTTTGGCGCATACCTCGCGCTTGTGTTGCTTGTGGTTTTCGCGCAACTGACACCGTTTGCATTGCTCGCGCTTCTCTCGCTTCCTGCCGCAATCAAACTTTCCAAAGAAGTTCAGGCACTCGAGCAACCGAATGTCGACCCGATGATTGTTGCTCGTGCGGCGCAATTACACGCGCAGTTCGGCGCGCTCATGATTGTTGGTTTAATCGTTGGAATTTTCATCACCTTTTAACTCACTTCAACACATGAAATACTTTGTTGTTCAAATGACGTGCAATGAAGGTCGCGCCCAAGACGTAATGATTCACGCAGGCGCGCATATCAAATGGATGTTGGAAAATATCCCGAAAGGCTTGTTCATCGCCGCTGGTCCTTTCATCAACGAACAAGGCGCGTTTGACGATGGGCTTTGCATTATGAAGGCGGAAAGTAAAGAAGCCTTGGAAGAAGTCTTGAAGACTGACCCATTTTACACGATGGGCATTCGCAACTTCACGATTCGAGAATGGGATTATCACGTCGATGAACTCGGCTATCGCATTGACTTCCCGCCACACCTTGCTGAACAGTGGGGCGTAACATCAACACCAACGAAGTTACGCCTGAATGCTACTGTGCTGTAAGGTTATGGCTTAAACAAAAAACCAGTTTTTCCGATGTCGCCACAGCGTTCTCGCACCGAAGAAGCCAAAGAAGCCAAACGCCAACTTCTGATTCACGCCGCAATTGAAATGTTTGCGCAAAAAGGCTTTCACGAAACAAAGATGCAGGACATCGCCGACTTTGCAGGCGTGGGCAAAGGCACACTCTACGAATACTTTGAGACCAAAGAAGAACTCTTCCTCGCCGTCTATGATTCGTGGATTGATGAATACGAAGCCGATATGCTTCGCCAATCGGAACGCCTGTTAGACCCTGTTTCCAAAGCCAGCGCCCTCATTGATACGACGGTCGAGTTTTACGAAAAACATGCTGACCACGCCGCCATTCTGCTTGAATTTTGGGCGCACGCCATTCGCTCTCAAAATCCGCATTTCCTTAATCGCATTCGTGAGATGAAATCGCGACTTGCAGAACTCGGCGGCAAGGTTGCCAAAGAACTCATCAAACTTAAACTCTTCGTTGATGTTGATGTGGAATCCTTCACGCGGCTTGAATTGGCAATGTCGGACGGCGTTTTCCTTCAATGGATTTTGGACGGCAAGGCATATTCGCTTCGCGACGCTTACAAGTTCCGACAATCGCTCATCGGCGCAGGCTTGATGACGAGCACACTCCGCAAAATGATTTCACCCAAAACCACAAAACGACTTAAACAAGGTTTTCTTAACTCTAAAACCTCTAATCCCAAAAAGAAATGAAAAAGATTTATTGCCTCTTCTTGCTTGTATTTACAAGCCTTCACGGCTACTCGCAAACGGCAACGCTCAAAGGCCGAATCACAACGGTTGATGGCGATGTTGCCGTAGGCATTTCCATCTTCATCAAAGACACAAAGATTGGCACAGTCTCGAAAGCCGATGGCACATATCGCTTGGAAAAAATTCCTGCTGGGGCGCAAACGGTTGTTGTTTCAGGCATTGGCTATAAGCGCATTGAGCAAACGATTGGACTTTCGCCAAACGAAGAAACCGTTGCCAACTTTGTGCTTGAAGTGGAAGCCGTGAAAGCGCAAGATATTGTGGTCTATGGAGCGGCGCGGCGCAAGCAGAAACTCACCGAAGCCCCTGCCGCTGTGAATGTGATTACGCCTGCGGAGTTGGAGCGCGGCTTGATTCACGGTCAACTCGGCAAAGTCTTGGAGCATCAGCCGGGCATTGATGTTGTGCAATCGGGCGCAAACGATTTCAACATCAACACACGCGGTTTTAATAATTCTATCAATCGGCGCGTGCTGGTTTTAATCGATGGACGCGACCCCTCAACGCCGCTTCTGAACTTGCAAGAGTGGAACTCGCTTGCAACCACGCTTTCTGATGTGCAACAGATTGAAGTCGTGCGCGGTCCCGGCTCTGCGCTCTTCGGCACGAATGCTTACAACGGCGTTATCAACATCACGACCTTTGCGCCGCGCGATGTCATTGGCACTCGCGCCGCTTTCACTTTCGGCGAGTGGAACACCTATCGCGGCGAGTTCCGACACGCACAAGCCTTTGGCCACTTCGCCTTCAAAATCAACGGCGGATTTGCAAGAATGCGCAACATTACGCTTGTCTCTCGCGACACGGCAAGCGGCGGACGATTGGAATACCCCGGACTCGGACCCGACCGCCGACCGCTCAAAGACGAATGGCTCGATAACTTCAACAACGTTCTCACGATTCGCGGCGATTATGATTTCAACGACCAAGAACGATTCACGCTCGAAGGCGGCATTTCTAACAGCGGCAACGAAGTCTATGTGAATACGATTGGACGCATTTTGATTCCGCTTGTCAATAAGCCCTTTGTGCGTGTGGCTTACAACTCGCCTCGACTCAATGTGCAAAGCGTGTGGAATCGCCGATTCACGCCTTTCCCGCAACCTGTATTGAACACGCCCGCCGCAAACTCTGCCGAAGATTCAGACGACATCACCACCGAACTGCAAGTCAATGATGTCTTTTTCAACAATCGGCTTCGTGCGATTGCAGGCATTTCGCATCAGTGGCAACGCATTGAGACGGTCGTTTCAGGCGCGCAACCCTTGCTGAGTGCCAATTCACTTACGCGCAACAATTTGCACAACACATTCACCGGCGTTTATGGTCAACTTGAATACAACTTACTTCCGAACCTTCAACTCGTTGGCGCAACGCGCGTAGATTTTTCAACCTTGATTGAAACGAAAATTTCGCCGAAAGCCGCGATTGTTTATTCACCATTTGAGCAACACACCTTTCGCTTTACAGTGAATCAAGCGTTCTTACGTCCGAGTTATCCTGATTTCTATCGCCGCTCACAACTTGGCGCACCGATTAACCTTGCTTCAACCGTTCGTGCCATCAACGATTCGCTCAAATCACTTGGCATTAACGACACACTTACATTTTCTCGGCTTGAGCGTTTCTCGCTCGGCAATCCGAATATCCGCCCCGAGGAAGCACTTTCATTTGAGATTGGTTATAAAGGTGTGTTTTCGAAATCGCTCTTCATCACAGCCGATGTGTATTTGAACCGACGGCGCAATTTTATCTCTTCGCCGCTTAGCGTCAATGCGCCACTCGTCTTTACGCCGTATCGCTACAACAGTGCAACGCCTGAAATCAACACCTTTGTTAATCAAAGATTAGCACAAGGGATTCAAGCCGCGCGTATTAATCCAGCTGAACTTGTAATTGCTGAAAACCGTCCAATGCTGGTGCAAACGCCTGTTAACATCGGCTTGATTGAAGAATTTGGCTTCGAGCTTGGCGTAAATTACTACTTCAATGATAACCTGTTCCTTACTGGCAATTATGCTTATATCAGCACTCGGGTATTAGAAAACGCTGTGCCTGCACAACCGATTTTCCCGAACACCTCGCCGCACCGCATCAATCTCGGCGCAACTTACACCGTGCCGAACAAATACGATTTCTCCGCAAACTTGCGCTATGTTGAAGGTTTCCCGTGGCTCGCGGGTGTTCAGCAAGGATTCGTTCCAGCTTATGCAGTGCTGAATCTCAATGGCAGTTATTACATAATGCGAAACTGGAAAATTGGCTTCAACGTCTTCAATGCACTCGACCGACGGCATTACCAAATTTTCGGTGGGACAATTCTCCGACGACAGGCCACTGTCTCGACCAGCGTGAGCTTGTAATTATTCAACTGCAGTTGCATCTATCGCATTTCCTGTGCTTTTCTGCATATTCGGCGCACGCATTTCACCTTTGCTATGCACTTTTCACTGCTTGATTGGATAGTCGTTCTGAGTTACATTGTGGGCGTAACGCTCTTCGGTATTTTCAAAGGCGGCAGGCAGACCTCTGCAAAAGATTATTTTCTCTCCGAAGAAAAAATTCGTTGGTGGGCCGTTGGCCTTGCAATTGTTGCAACGGAGACTTCTGCGCTGACTTTTATTTCCGTGCCGGGCATTGCTTACAAAGGCAATTTCAATTTTCTTCAACTTGCCATCGGCTACTTTATCGGGCGCGTGATTGTTGCGTATTTCTTTTTGCCGAAATACTACACGGGCGAACTCACCACCGCCTACGCCTTGATGGAATCACGCTTCGGGCTTGCGCTTCGCCGATTGACTTCACTTGTTTTCATCTTCACGCGCATTTTTGCTGACGGCGTTCGGCTCTATGCAACTGCGATTCCGCTTGTCGTTATCTTTCGTGGTTACAACCTTTTCAGTCATCTTTCCGATACTGCACTTTACATTACTGGCATTGTGCTGATTGCTCTTGTTACTTTGCTTTATGTTCAACTTGGCGGCGTGCGTGCTGTGGTTTGGACGGATTTCATTCAACTTTTTGTCTATCTTTTGGGCGGCGGCCTAAGCGTTCTACTTTTGCTTCGACGGTTAGACTATTTTTTTATTCCAATAACAGCAATTCAAGAAAGCGGGAAATTCTCTGTTCTGAATTTTTCCCTCGAGAACTTTTGGTCGTCGCCGTATCAATTTTTTCTCGCAGTGATTGGCGGTGCGTTTCTCACGATGGCTTCGCACGGCACGGATTACATCATCGTGCAACGGCTTTTCACTACGCCTTCGCTTCGCCATAGCCAAGGTGCTTTAATTTTAAGTGGTTTTATTGTTTTTTTTCAATTCGCCCTTTTTCTCTTTCTTGGCGCCTTGCTCTACGGCTTCTATGGCGACTTGCCCCTCAAGGGCGATGAAGTTTTCTCAAAATTCATTGTGGAAGAATTGCCAACAGGCGTGTCGGGGTTGATTGTGGCGGGACTTTTAGCGGCGGCCATGTCAACACTTTCTGGCTCAATCAGTGCGCTCTCCAGTTCAACCATTTTTGATTTATACGCACACACTTCGCATGGCAAACGCGCAACGGAATCCGAAAAACTTGCACTCTCTAAACGTATTAGTCTTGTTTGGGCAGTGATTCTTACCGTTTCGGCAGTGCTTTATATCGGACTTGGCAAAGCCGTTGTCGAAGTTGCACTCTCGATTGCTTCTTTCACCTATGGCGGGTTGCTTGGCGTTTTTCTTTTGGCAATGTTCTTTAAGCGAGTTTCGTCGCTTGGTGCGGTTGTCGGCTTTTGCGTGAGCGTGCTTGTTATGATAGCCATCATTACACAAACCAAACTGGCTTGGACACTCTACATCCTTGTTGGCACTTCAACGGCGATTGTCATTGCACTACTTGTCTCTTCGGTTGCAAAACAGAAAAGCGTCTCAAAAGAGACGCTTTCTTCATAGGTTGAAAATTAGTTAGCGACTGAATCCGCCAAGTTTGAGAAGCAAGTTGCGCAAGTTAATGCCTGCGCGATAGATGATTGTACCGATACCATCGCCTGCTTCTTGTTTGCCTTGCTCATAATCCTCAACGGAAAATTCTTCAAGTTCTACTGTTTTTGCGGCCTCAGCGTTTCCAAATTCAAGTTCGTAATAGCGTTCTAAGTCGCTTTTCTCTTTTTGGTCTATATCAAGATAATCTATCATTGTTGCTTTTTGATGATTGAAATTCGGAAGTTTTTATTCGTTTATGGGGTTGGAATGTTGCGCAGGTGTTTTGAAAATAAAAAAGCGTCTCCTCCTTGCGAGACGCTTCTTGTTTTGTTGATAGGAGTTAGTTCAGTTCATCACAAGCATGATGACCGAGTTTTTTGCAAAGTTCACCAGCGGCGTGAAGAAAAGTCCAAAGCCAATCGTGAGAATCACTAAGAGCGTAGTAAGTGCATTGGCAAAAGTGCCTGAATCTATCGGTGTTTCCGAGCCATCTTCGGCTTCGCGCAAATACATATTCAGCGGAATTTTGAAGTAGTAGTAAAGCGAAACCGCACTGGTCAGCACACCGATAATTGCGAGCGTTAAGAACACTGTGCCTTTGCCCAACAGCGCCGTGAAAATCATATACTTTCCAATGAAGCCAATCGTTGGCGGTAAGCCTGTGAGCGAGACAAGGAACACTGTGAGTGCGGCGGCTGTCAGTGGCATTCTCTTCCCAAGCCCACGATAATCATTGACATCATCACTGCCGATTTTATTCGAAATCACAATCACCATATAGAACGCACCGACATTCATCACTGTGTAAGCAACGAGATAGAACATCACGGCTTGTGTGCCTAAATCATCAGCGACCAAGACGCCCAAAAGCAAGTAGCCTGCATGCGCAATAGATGAGTACGCCAACATTCGCTTGACATTGCTTTGCCAAATTGCGGCAAAGTTTCCGAGTAACATGGAGACCAGTGCAATCAGCGCAAAGAAATTCACCCAATCAAAAGCGAACTCGCCTGTGGGCTCTGCGGGAATTGCCACTTTGAAAAAGCGCATGAGCATTGCAAAGCCTGCGGCCTTTGAGCCAACCGAAAGAAACGCTGTAACTGGCGTTGGCGCACCTTCATACACATCAGGCGACCAGAAGTGAAACGGCACCGCGCCAATCTTGTAGCCGAACCCGCCCATCACTAACAGCGATGCCAGTGTGAGCGTTACCTCATCCACTTCGTTCATGCTAATAAACTTTGCAATTTCGTAGATGTTCGTTTGCCCCGTCAATCCGTAAATCAGCGACATGCCATAGACCATCAAGCCTGAAGACACTGCACCATAGACAATATATTTCAGTGACGCTTCTGCGGACTTGATATGATTTCTCAAATAGCCTGTTAAGATGTAAGACGAAACGCTTACGAGTTCGAGCGATAGGAACATCATCAACATATCGCTTGCCGATGCCATCAGAAACATTCCGAGCACCATTGCTACTAAAATCGCGTAGTATTCGCCGATGTTCGCCACATTTCTTTCACCTAATTCTTCTGAATCCATTGTCATCAGCACAGCCAGCACACCGGAACCGAGAAAAAGCAACTTGAAAAAGACAGCGAAGGGGTCGACGATGTGCATTCGAAGAAAATACTCTTGGTTTTGCATCTCAAGCTGTTGCCATGTGAAAAAGCCCGTAATCACAAATCCGATCAGCAAGACTATCGGAATCGTGATGCGCTTTTCACGCAGCACCATGTCGAGCACAATGACGGCCAAAAAGAGTGCAGAGAGCGCAAGTTCAGGCACAAACGCGCCCAAACTTACCTTGACTTGCTCAATTATTTCAGGAAGATTATTCAGCATCGTTGAAATATCTTTTTCAGTGTTTCAGTCATTTTGAAAAACTTATGATGGCTCAATTCAACGCCATGTTTGCTGTTGCCGAAAGCATTTCAGCGACTTTGTTCAGGCTTGGCACAATCAAATCCAACACAGGCGCCGGATAAACACCGATGATAACCACAAGTGCGGCAAGCGGTGCCAGCAAGGCAATTTCTCGTCCATCTAGATCAATCTTGCCTTTCCACTCGTGGAAGTGTGCGCGTTCTTCACCTTGATGTTCTTCGACTTCGTAGGCGGCATTTGGTTTTCTTTTGCCTGTGAATATTGTGCGATAGGCGCGCAACAAATAGGTTGCTGACAGTAGCATGCCCAGCGTTCCGACAGCGGCCAGCGTGCGTGTTTGTTCAACCGAGAATGCTCCTAAAAACACGAAGGCTTCGGCAACGAAGCCCGATAGTGCAGGCATTCCCAAATTGCCCATAAACGCAAGCAAAATAAAGCCTGTATAGACGGGCATATACTTTGCAAGTCCACCGAACTTGTCCATGTCACGTGTATGCGCGCGGTCATAAATCACGCCAACCAAAAGGAACATCATCGGTGAGAGCAGTCCGTGCGAGAACATTTGAAGCATTGCGCCTGACATTCCCAGCGAATTGACTGCCGCAATTCCCAGTAACACAAAACCCATGTGCGAGACAGAAGAATACGCAACCATTTTCTTGAAATCCGTTTGTGCAATTGCGCAGAAGGCACCATACACAATGCTAATCACGCCGAAGAGCGCAATCCACCACGCAAATTGCTGAAAAACTTCTGGGAAAATCGGAAAGTTGATACGAAGCAAACCGTAGCCCCCGAGTTTGAGCAACACACCTGCCAGGACAACAGAAATTGGCGTTGGGGCTTCTACGTGCGCATCAGGAAGCCATGTGTGAAACGGCACCATCGGCACTTTAATCACAAACGCCAAAAAGAGCGCAAAGAATGCCAGCACTCGAAGCACATTACCTTCCGTTGGGAACAATGCCGAGCCTGAAATGAAATTTTGTTGGTTCGCCATCGCCACGATGCTGAATGTGTTACGCCCTGTGGCTGGGTCTATGACGCTTGAATACAGGGCAATCATGGCTAATAGCATCAACACCGAACCCACCAGCGTGTAAATGAAAAACTTAATCGCCGCATATTCACGATTTTTTCCGCCCCAAATTCCAATCAGGAAATACATCGGAATCAAGGTTACTTCCCAAAACACATAGAAAAGAAAGAAATCGAGTGCTAGAAAACATCCCATCATTGATGTGGACATCAGGTTGTAAAGCACAAAGTAACTTTTGACCGCTTTGTCAATCGTCCAACTTGCGCCCACGCCGACAAGCGCAACAATGGCCGTCAGCATCATCATTGTAATTGAAAGCCCGTCAATGCCCATGAAATAATCCGCACTCACGGTGTAACCGCCTAGTTCAACCGTAAACCAAGCGGTGCGTTCCACGAATTGAAACTTGCTCACATCATCTACGCCAGCAAGCGTTGGGTTATAATTTTGCCAAATCACACAGGCTAAAACGACTTGACCTGCCGCCGCTAAAAGTGAAATAGACCGAATCGCCTGTTTCTGCTCTTTCGGAACAAAGAGTGTTATCAATGCGGCAATCAGCGGAAGAAATGTGATAAGCGTTAAAAGCATTGTGAAGTTGTGTTAAAGTTTGCCTCGATTCGTTTCAAACTAACTTTGCAAAGAAATAGCCGACAACAGCGATGAGCAACAGTGCGATGTAAGTTTGAACGCGCCCTGTTTGCAACTTGCGAAATACCAGTCCGATAATTTGCGCCAGCGTTGCTGTGAGATTGACCAGCCCATCAACAACGAGTTTATCGAAGCCGCCACTGAACGATGAGAGTTTCACGCCCAGATTTCCAGTGCCTTTCACAAATGCTCCTTCCATGAAGGTATCATTAAACCAACTCATCATTTTGGAGAGCATGACGAAGGGGCTTGCAATTGAGCCGATGTTTTTGGAGTAAGCAAGGAACGCTAATACTAATCCTGCCAATGCAAGCGAAATGGAGAGCGAGACCACTGTGGTGTGTGCGCGATGGGTTTCTTCGGCCAGTTTTTGCTGGCGCAAATCGTTGAAGTAAGCCATAGCACTGTGTTGCGTTTCTTCAGTCTCTATGGGCTTTCCCCCACCAATTGCGCTGAACACTTGTGCTGCGCCTTGCAAGCCTTCTTTTGGCACGCCAACCTTTGTTTCAGGGGTTTTCACCACGTTCATAAACCAACTCTTTTCTCCATCGAGCGGATTCAGCGAAAACACAAAGAAGCACGACATGATGGCTAAGACAATCAGCGGAATGGTCATTACTGGTGCCGATTCATGAACTTCACCGTGATGCTGGTCGCTATGCTCGTGATGGTGGTGGTTATTGGTTGTTGCCAACTTTTGATTCGCACGATTTTCGCCGAAGAACACCATGAACCACTGTCGCCCCATATAGAAGGGTGTCAGCAATGCTGCCGAAAATCCCAGCACAGGAATCACTATTGCCCAACTGCCTTCGACATTGGCATAACCGACTGCACCCGCTAAAATTGCATCTTTGCTCAAAAAGCCCGTAAAGAGCGGCAGTCCTGCAAGCGCAAAGAGGCAAATTGTGAATGTGGCAAAGGTAATTGGCATTTTTTTCATCAAGCCGCCCATGTAGCGCATGTCTTGTTCATGGTGAAGGGCATGAATGACTGACCCCGACCCCAAGAACAAGCCCGCTTTGAAAAAGGCGTGCGTAACAAGGTGAAAGAGTGCCGCCGCAAAAGCCCCAACGCCCATGCCCATGACCATGTAGCCAAGTTGCGAGAGCGTTGAATACGCCAGCACGCGCTTGATATCGTTTTGTGTAATTGCAATCGTCGCCGCAAAGAATGCCGTCACTGCACCAATAACCGCAATAATCGCCAGCGCATCGGGCGTTAAAATCACGAACACACGTGCCAAAAGATAAACGCCTGCCGCTACCATCGTCGCCGCATGAATGAGCGCAGACACTGGCGTTGGACCTTCCATCGCATCAGGAAGCCATGTGTGAAGCGGAAATTGCGCCGATTTCCCCACACACCCCATAAAGAGCAACACGCCCGCAACTGTCAGCCATTCTTCGCCCCATGTAAATTTTCCATCAGCGATGTTTTGGTAAATTTCTTGATAGTTGAACGTTTGGAACTGCGCAAAGAGCATCAAGATACCAATCCAGAACCCGATGTCGCCCACGCGATTGAGCATGAAGGCTTTCTTTTGCGCTGCCGCCGCTGAATCGCGCTCAAGGTAAAATCCAATCAGTAGGTATGAGGAAAGTCCAACCAATTCCCAAAAGCAGTAAATCGCAAAGAGGTTGTTTGCCAGCACAATGCCCAGCATTGAAAATGTGAAGATGCCCAGATAGCCAAAATATTGCTCATAGCGTGGCTCACCTGCCATGTAGCCAATTGAAAAGAGATGCACGAGAAAACTGATTGCTGTTACCACAACAAGCATCACGGCAGTGATGTTATCCAACAAGATTCCTAACTTCATCTCCATTGTTCCCAGATTCGCCCACGTGAAGTTCCATTCTTGTTGGAAATTTTCTTGTCCCAACACTGAACCCGCCACAAGGAGCGATAGGACCAGTGCGCCTGCAATCAATGCCGTAGCAATAAAATCGCCCTTTCTCGGCAGTTTCTTTCCAAAGAAAATTTGAAGCCCAAACGAAAGGAGCGGAAGGAGCAAGATATAAATGCTGTATTGAATCAGGTCAGACATTTTCCAAGTATGTTTTAGGATTGGAGTTTGTTACTCGCGCATCGTATCAATTTCGCCCACATCGACGGTTTTGAATGTTGCGTAGATGTTCAGCACGATAGCCAGCGCCACGGCCGCTTCTGCCGCCGCAAGCACGATACCAAACATTGAAAACATTACGCCGCTCATTGTGCCGTTGTACTTCGAGAAGGCGACAAGGTTCAAATTTGCGGCATTCAAGATGAGTTCAACGCCCATCAGCACCACAACCGCATTGCGTCGAGTCATAATGCCGAAGAGCCCCAGTGAGAACAAAATCGCCGAAAGCACGAGATAATGATTCAATCCGATTTCAGGCATTTCAATCTTTGGGTTTAGAATTTCAAAACAGAACTACTTTCCTAAACTGACTTTCTTTTCGGAGCGTGCGATATACGCTGCACCGATAAGCGCAACAAAAAGCAGAATTGAGACAATCTCAAACGGAAGCACATAGTTTGTTATGATTTCGTAGCCAATCGGCTCAACGACCGTTGTGGTTCTTGGTTCGCCCGTGTGCCACTTAGCGCGATACAGGAACGTGTAAAGCAATGCGCCCAGCACCGCCAGCATAATGATTAGCGACGGAATCAGGTTGAAGACATCGGTCAGAAGTCGCTCTTGGGTGATTCTGTTGGTGAGCATCACGCCGAAAAGTAGCAGAATTAGAATCCCACCGACATACACGACAATTTGCGCTACGGCAATAAAATCCGCACTCAAATACACATACATTGCGCTAACGCCAAAGAGCGTAAAGAGCAGTGAAAATGCCGAGTAAATAATGCTTCTTGAAAAGACGACCATCGCCGCTGAAATCACAATGATTGCGGCAAAGAGATAAAAGATGGCTTGATAAGCAATCGTTCCGAAATCGAGGTTTTCCATTGTTGAATCAAGTTTAGGTCGTTGGTGATGTTGTGTCTCCGCCTTCGGTTTGTTTTTTTGATGCTTCTTCGGCGGCTTTTTTTGCCGCAAGTTTTGCCGCTACCATCGGTGGAAGTTTCTTCGCAGGTTTTGCTTCGTTACTTGGAGCTTCCACTTTTGGCGTTTCTGCGGATTCCGCTTTGGCTTCGGGTGTCGCAGTTGCACTGCCTTCAGCAGCGGCTTTTTTTGCCGCAAGTTTTGCCGCCATCATTGGAGGCAATTTTTTAGCAGGTGCTTCTGGCGCTGGTGTTGATTCAGCAGTTGGGGTATTAGCAGTGGTTTCTGCGCTTGCCGTTGCCGCTTTTTTTGCCGCCAATGGTGAAACACGAGCGCCTGCAGTTGGTGCTGTTTTCGGTGTGGTCGCCTTTTTGGCTTTTTCTTCTTCTTCGTATTTCGCCAACTTTGCGCGCTTTTCGGCTTCTTTTTCTTTGGTCAAAACGCCGAAATGATAGATGAAATTTGTGCGGTCAACTTCGGCGAAATCATGAACGGGCGTCATCGTTAAGCATTCGGTTGGACACGGATAGGTGCAGAGTCCGCAATACATGCACTTTGCCATATCGATATCGAACCGTGCCAGCCAAAGTTTTTTCTTGCTTCCATCGCTGGTTGTGCCGAGTTCTTCAATATCATCAGGTGTCGCCTTGAACGATTCAATCGTGATGCAATTCACAGGGCAGGCATTTGCACATTGGTTGCAAGCAATGCAATCATCGGCATTGTTGTGCAAACGGTATCGTGCAAATTGTGGCGTTGGTATGGCTTCGCTCGGATACTGAATCGTTACCAAGCCCTCGTTGAGTTTATTGAAATAGTTATCATCATCTATGATGGTTGTCTCCTCACGCCATTTCGTTGCTTTAAGCAAGTGTCTTAGCGTGATGCTCATTCCGCCAATGACGGAGGAGACTCCTTTCTTTATCGCTTTCACATACTCTGACATAGGTGTAAGGTTTAAGTTTTAGGAAGTTACCGTCTTGAATTTGCCGTTTCTTATCGCACATAGAGTTCCCAAATTGCCGCAAAGACAAAGACCAGCAAGGCCATTGGCGTCAGCACTTTCCAGCAGAGATACATCAGTTGGTCTACTCGGAATCTTGGGAATGTCCATCGCACCCACATCATGACAATCACGAAGAAAAATCCTTTGAGCACAATCCAGAACACGCCCCAGATTGGACCATTTGTCCAATCGTTGAGTGCTACAGGTCCGATGTTCGGAAGTGGCGAGTTCCAACCACCCAAGAACAGCACTGAAAGAATGACGCTTGTCATAAACATAGAGGCATACTCGGCAAGGAAAATCATGGCGAATTTCATGCCGCCGTATTCGGTAAAGTAGCCGGAAACTAATTCTGACTCGGCTTCGGGGATATCGAACGGGGCGCGGTTACATTCAGCCAGTGCTGAAATGAAGTAAATAATCATAGCTATCCACGCCACAGGCGATTGAAAGACTGCATAGTGTAGCAGTCCGAGTTCGCCGCTTTGAGACATCACGATTTTTTGCATGGAGAGCGAGCCTGCCATCATTACGCCCACCAAGATGGCGATGCTGGCGGGTATTTCGTAGCTGACCACTTGCGCTACGCTCCGTACTGCGCCAAAGAGCGACCATTTATTGTTTGAGCCCCACCCGCACATCAAGATTCCGACCGCTTCTACTGAAACAATCGCCACTGCATAAAAAACCCCCACATTCAAATCCGCTCCAATAAACTCGCTACTGAACGGCAACACCGCATATGCCGCAAAAGCCCCTACGAAAATGATAAGCGGTCCTAAGACAAAGAGCGGCTTATCTGCTGCCGCTGGCACAATATCCTCTTTCTGAATGAGTTTCAAAATGTCGGCTATTGTTTGCAGCAAGCCCCATTTGCCCGTCTCGTTTGGTCCGATACGGTCTTGGATGAAGGCGGAAACTTTACGTTCTCCATAGACACCGACATAGAGTGCATAGATTGCAATGAAGACCAGCGGAATTGCCGGAATGGCCAGTACGCCTACTGGAATGCCCAACCATTCTATGGATTCAAGGGCTTTCACCCAAGAATTTTCGGCTTGCGTTGGCACACTTCCAGCCGAGAGCGCATCAGGCATCAGCATGACCAGTTGTTTCATCTCAAAAGGCATGTTGAATCGTTTGAGTGAATCGTTTGAACTTAACTATTTTTATCGGTCAACTTCGCCTAACACAATGTCAATACTTCCTAGAATAGCCACCACATCAGAAATCAGATTGCCTTTGGCTAGTTCGGGCAAGACCGAGAGATTGACGAAGCATCCTGAACGGGCTTTGCATCGGAATGGTTTTGTGCTCTTGCCATCGGAAATGACATAGAACCCTACTTCGCCTCTTGGATTTTCGCCACGCGCATAAACTTCTCCTGCGGGCGGTTTAATACGCTTGGGCACAGCGGCGTGCGGGTCAAAATTCGGGTCTTCAGGCATCTTATCAATGCATTGCTGAATGATTTTCAGGCTTTCATAAATTTCGTAGCAACGCACCAAGTGCCGCGATAGGCTATCGCCGATGATTGAGAGTTTTCCATCGGGCACCACTACATCGAATTCAAGTTCGGGGTAAATTGAGTAGGGGTCGTTTTTGCGCAAATCCCACTTGACACCAGAGCCGCGCAGCATCGGTCCTGAACAGCCATAATTGATAGCCACATCAGCCGGTAGAATTCCCACGCCGCGAGTGCGCTCAATGAAGAGTTCATTCTCGGTCAGCAACGCCATCATTTCATCAACCTTCGGCTTGTAATACTTGACAAATTCAGCGACGCGCTGTTTGAACTTCGGCGGGAAGTTGTGTGAGACGCCACCAACCCAGATGTAATTGTAGAGCATGCGTGCGCCGCACAGCCATTCCAACAGCGTGAGAATGTGCTCTCGGTCGCGCATGATGTGCAAGAACGGGGTGAATGCGCCAATGTCCAATCCGTAGGTTGCAATTGCAACTTGGTGCGAGGCAATCCGTTGCAGTTCGGCCACAATCACTCGCATAAATTCTATTCGACGCGGCACTTCAATGTTCAAAAGTTTCTCAATCGCCATTACATAAGCATGCTCGGTATTCATCGCCGCCAGATAATCCATCCTATCGGTATAAGGAATAACTTGCTGATAATCCAAGGCCTCGGCATGTTTTTCAAAACAGCGATGTAAGTATCCTAAATAGGGCGTAGCCTTTACAACCACTTCGCCATCGGTAACCAATTCAACGCGTAACACACCGTGCGTCGATGGGTGTTGTGGACCCATGTTAATCGTCATGTATTCGGTTTCAAGGTCTTTTTCGACGATGTATTGATTTGCGCCTACTTGTGAAAGGCGCGTTTTCGGGGTATGTTCTATTGTTTCTGCCATGTGAAATTCGAGTTATCGTTTGAAGAAGAAAACAGAACACCTTGCCTGGCACATTCTTTCGGCTGCTTGCCCAGCGCTCTGTAAATCAATATGGCACTTTGATTCCGTGATAGTATTCTTGCACTTTGTAATCTTTTCGGAGCGGGTGTCCTTCCCAGTCTTCGGGGCAAAGGATTCGGCGCAAGTCTGGATGGCCGTCAAAAATAATGCCCACCAAATCGTAGGCTTCGCGCTCGTGCCACTCGGCTGTGCGCCAAATTTCTGCTACACTCGGCACTACATTCTTTTCCTTCGTGCATTTGAGCTTAACGGCAATTTTGTGCTGATATGCCGCTAAGGATTCAAGGTTATAGACTACGCCCAGTGTTCCATCGTTGTAGTCAACTCCGGAAAGACAGGCCAGATAGTCAAATTTCAGCCGCTCATCTGTGCGCATAAAGTAGGCTATCGGTTGCCAGAGCGAGTGGTCGAGCACTGTGAAATTTGGCATTGTACGGCTGTTGTCGAGGTCGGACACGGCTTCCGTTCCGAATTCTTCTCTAATGATTGCGTGGATTTGTTCAGGTGTTAGTTTAGGCATTGTTCTATGCTGTAGCTTCTTCGGTCTCTTTTTCTTGTCTTTCAACCACAGTAGGTTTCACGTTCGCATTGAAGGGATGTGCAGCGATGATGACTTCTTCGGCTGGGGCGGTTTTTGCCGCAATCTTTTGCAAGGCTTCTTTGCGCGATAGTCCCAAACGCTCATGACGAATCAACTCTTGAATTTTCATCAAGCCACCAATTAAGGCTTCGGGACGAGGCGGACAGCCTGGCACATACACATCCACTGGAATGATGCGGTCGACGCCCTTGACAACATGGTAGCCATGTTCCCAATACGGACCGCCACAGTTGGCGCAACTGCCCATTGAGAGTACATAGCGCGGCTCTGACATCTGGTCATAAAGGCGCTTGACGCGTTCAGCCATCTTGAAAGTTACCGTTCCCGCAACAATCATTAAATCGGATTGACGTGGCGAAGAACGCGGAAAAATTCCGAACCGTTCAAGGTCATAGTTTGAGGCATTGGTTGCCATCATTTCAATCGCGCAACAGGCAAGACCAAACGACATTGGCCACAAGGAGGATAGGCGCGACCAGTTGAGTAAATCCTCAACCTTTGTAACTATCACTCCGCCGTGAGAAATTTTTGCATCAAGAAGGCTTGGCATAATTCGTTTCTTACTTTGAATTGATGAAATTGAACCCTTGTTTGCTTACTATGATGTGGTTGTTTCAGACTCCGACCTCTTGAGCTTTTCCAGCGTTTTGGGCTTTTCAAACTTCTTGGTGGGCATTTTCGGTATGTTCGGGGTTGGCACAACCCAACTGATGTAGCCCTTCTTCCACTCATAGGCTAATCCCAATGCTAAAACAGCAAGGAATACCATTCCCACTGCCAGTGCATATCCACCAACCTGCTTGAGAATTGTTGCCCAAGGGTAAAAGAACAGCACTTCCACATCAAAAATGATGAAAATCAGCGCAACCACATAAAACCGAATGTTGAACTGAATCCATGCACTCCCCTTCGATTCTTCACCACATTCATAGGTCGTGAGTTTTTCAGGATAAGGGCGATGCGGGCGTATGAGGCGAGAAGTAACAAATCCAAGAACCACAAAGATGGCGCCAGTGGCAAGAAAGAGAAAGACTTTACCAAATTCTGAAATTTCTTGTCCCATTGATGATGTCGGTTCGAACTACGGTTGAAGTTTTTTCAAGCATGTGCAACACATTCATTCGCATGAAAATTCCTTTTCAAGAGATTTTTTCTTTGGTGCGAATATTGCATTTTTTACAGATTAGAAAAATTGATTAACTCAACCTCGCACCATTATGACACCACTTACCGACGAACAGCTTTCGCAACTTGCTCAACAAGGATGGCTCAAGACGGGCGAGTGCATTCAAAAGACCTTTTCTTTTGACAACTCGGGCGGGAAGAGCCCGTTCCTGAAAGGTCTTGCCTTCATTGAACGCCTCGCTGTTCTTGCTGAAGAAGCCAATCATCATCCTGACATCACTTTCACCTACAATCGCGTGGTGATTTCTCTCACTACACATGACAAGGGCATGCTTACCCAGAAGGACTTTGACTTGGCTTTGAAGATTGATGCGCTCAAACACACAGACTCTGCTTAACTTTCATCTAAAGCGACTTACTTCAACGCCATGTCTTACGAATTTTCTGAAGTCATAGAAACCTTGCGCATGACGGAGGTCGAGCACTTTGACATTCGCACGGTTACGCTTGGCATCAGTTTGCGAGACTGCGCGTCGCACAGCCTTGAAGTAGCCAAGAGTAAAATTCGTTCAAAAATTCTGAAGCTTGGCGCAGTGCATCTTAAATCCGCACGCGAGGTGGAGCAGATGTATGGGCTTCGCATTGCCAATAAGCGCCTTTCTGTTACGCCGCTTTCGATTGTCTTTGACCAATTCCGAGAAGCTGAACTCATTGAGCTTGCCCTTACGCTTGACACCTGCGCCGAAGAACTTGGGCTTGACTTTATTGGCGGCTACTCTGCTCTTGTCGAAAAAGGCATGACCGAAGGCGAAAAAGCTCTTATTCACTCTATCCCCGACATGATGGCTTCAACGAAGCACATTTGCTCGAGCATCAATGTAGCCTCGACAAAAGTGGGCATTAACATGGATGCGATTTATTTGGTTGGAAAAATGATTAAGCAACTTGCGGCGAAGACACCGCGCGCCGAGGGTTGTTGCAAATTTGTTGCCTTCTGCAATGCTCCTGAAGATAATCCGTTTGTGGCTGGTGCCTTTCATGGGGTTCGTGAACCTGATGTGAGCTTAAATGTTGGCATTTCTGGGCCAGGTGTTGTGCTTGCGGCTATTCGCGAGGCAGGTCATTGCGACTTTGGCACTTTGTGTGAAGTCATTAAGCGCACCGCATTCAAAATTACGCGAGCTGGCGAACTGATTGGTCGGAAGGTCGCCCAAAAATCGGGTGTGCCTTTTGGGATTGTTGATATTTCGCTTGCGCCGACGCCGGCGTGGGGCGATAGCATTGCTGAAATTCTCGAGGCGATGGGTCTTGAATCGGTTGGCGCCCCAGGAAGCACTGCCGCCCTTATGCTTCTCAACGATAGCGTGAAGAAAGGCGGTATGATGGCTTCTTGCTATGTGGGCGGCATGTCAGGGGCATTTATTCCTGTCTCGGAAGATGCAGGCATGGTTCGTGGCGTTGAGCGTGGCTCGCTCACGCTTGAAAAACTCGAGGCTATGACCAGCGTTTGTTGTGTCGGCTTGGATATGGTTGCTGTCCCTGGCGATACGAGCGCCGAAACGCTTGCCGCTATTCTCGCTGATGAATGTGCGATTGGTGTGGTCAATAATAAGACTACTGCGGTGCGCATTATTGTGCCGCCGGGGGCCAAAGTCGGTGATATGATTGACTATGGCGGTTTGCTCGGTAAAGCCATCATCATGCCGATTAGCCACTTCCGTTCTGACGCCTTCATTCAGCGCGGCGGTAGAATCCCAGCACCAGTGCAAGGCATCAATAATTAAGTTTGCCTGAACTCTACACTGTTTGAAAGTCAAAAAGGCGAGCTTTTTGGCTCGCCTTCCTTTGCTGGATAGGTTTCGTGCGCTCTGGCTGTTTAATTTTGCCACTGCTCCGCAAGCTCTTTCGTAATAAGTTTGCGCCCCCAGTGTAGCCATTCACGCACGGCTTCGACTGATTGCCCCACGACTTTCGCAATGTCGCTATGCGATAGCCCTGCAATGTCGGCCAGTAGAAGCGCCATCTTAAAATCGGTCGGCAACACCATAACCACCCGTGCCACATCACTATCGGTAATTTGAGCCGCCTCTTCTTCCGAGACTACTGGCCTTTGACCGAAGGCTTTCAGGTAGCTTTCACGAAAAGCTTTATAGAGCGACACCAGTGAAGCATGCTCATTCACCGCACTGTAGGTTTGGCTTACCAGCATACCTGCTGTTGCTTCGTTTCCTGTCATCCAATAGGCTAAACTATACACATCATCAATCGCCTCTAAAATCAATGCGTTGCTATGACGACTGTTGCGACCCATAAAATTTCTCCTTGTTCGTTTTGAGTTAATTGTGACTGTTTCGCATCCAATATAGCACCGCACACGGCTCATGTCAATACGCTAACTCAATTTTTTTTCTTCTCTTGATTCAGAATTCGTCTAAACCGAAAAAGGCGTCTAAAACGACCGTTACGCTTTGACCCACTTCAAAGCGTCGGGCGTACTGCGAAAGACTTGCATTCTGATACCCGCCGCTTCCAAAAATCCGCCGAGGACTTTGCCAAAAGCGTAGTGAAAAAAGTTGCTGACCACCAGCGCTGCCTTGCCCGGACATCGGTCTTTGAGCGAGATTAGCACATCCGCAAAAGCCCGCAGTTCTGCAAGCGACGGATTGTAATGAAGACGGCACAAATCAACCAGCACATTAAACCCTTCTTTGAAACGGACATCATTTGCAATCGCCAAGACACCTGCAACGCCTTTTTCAAAATCGCCCGCGCCCTCTACACGAATTGAGACCAGCGACTCCGATTCCAAAATATCAAACTCAAATACCATTTGCGCTGACTGTTTCTTGATTTGAAGTTTGTGGTAAAACGCAATGACTAACGCCGAAAGATAGACGTTTCGTTCAGAACACAAGCGGGGAAATTTTCGTAGCGATGAATGGCGGAGAGGGCGGGATTCGAACCCGCGAGGGCTGTTACACCCTACCCGCTTTCCAGGCGAGCGCACTAGACCAACTATGCGACCTCTCCCTTAAATGAGCGCAAAGATACAACTTCAGGCGCGTCCAAAAAATGCCTTTTCAGTTCAGTTCGGCTAAATATGCCGCACCTTTGAGCACTGCGTCATTACTGACATCATCGAACTTAATCTGCTCTGCAATCAACAAGGCATCGCCGCCCGTCGCCAGCGTGTTGATGCGTCTTTCGCCGTAGTGCGTTTTGAGGTAGGATTTCAGTCGTGCAATAAGGTTTTCTGTTTGAGCCACTGTGCCCCAGTATGCACCGCACTTTAAGCATTCCACTGTGCTTTCTCCAATGAGAGAAGTTTGTAGTGAAAATTGCACTTTGGGTAATTGCGCCGTGTGTTGATGAAGTGCCAAGAGCGATAAACCCGCACCACTTAAAATCATGCCACCCAGATAAACTCTTTTTGAAGTAATAACGTCATAGGTAATTGCCGTTCCAAAATCCATCGCAATAGTAGCCGATTTTGGAAAGCGCTTTACTGCATAGGCTATCAGCGCCAATCGATCTGCTCCTAATGTGCTCGGCGTCTTGTAGCGAGATTCAAACGGCAGGTTGAGTTCGGCGGAAACAAACAAGGCATGCTTTTTGAACCTGCGTTCCAGTGCATTGGCAATACGCTTTGCCAGTTCTGGCACTACGGCCACGAAGACGATTTTTTCAATCTGCAATGAGCGTGCTTTTAGTTCCGATACCAGCGATTCCACAAAGGCTTGACGCGCTTTGAGCGATTTGAGTTGCTTTGTTTCCGCTTCCATTTGAAACCGAGTGTGCTCGCCTTGCAATAAGGCCACCTTGAGACGAGAGTTCCCTACATCAAGACTCAATACCTGGCACATTTTCAGGGTTAGTATCGCACAGTTTGGATTTCAGCTTGGGAAAGCAGTTCTTCCTTTTGGTTAATTTCAACTCTCAAAAAGCCTCGCTTATCAATGTCGAGCGCAATGCCTTCACGTCTTAAATTGCCTTGAAAAAAGGTGATGGGCTTGCCAAGCATTTTGCAGTAAGCGCGCCATGTTGTGAGCAGCGATTCGGTCTCGCCCTTTGCAAAACGTGTGTAGTGTGCATCCAGAAACCGCATCAAGCTGACCAAGAGTGTGCTTTTGTCATATCGGATTCCCGTCTCAAGAAAGAGCGAGGTTGCCCGGTCTGCCAAGTCATCAGGAAACTGGGCTTGATTGACATTTAGGCCGATTCCGACGACAATGTAATCTACTGTGCCTGCCTGTGCGGATGTTTCTACCAACACGCCTGCCACTTTTTTGCGCTGCATGAGCACGTCGTTTGGCCACTTAATCTCGACTTGCCTTCTGGCAATCTCTTCAATCGCTTGCGCTATGGCAAGTGCCACCAGCAGTGGCAAGGCAGCTAGATTCTCAAGCGGCATGGTCGGTCGTAAGATGACGCTCGTTGTAAGGTTTTCGCCCTTTTGAGCAATCCATTTTTTTGCACCTCTGCCTCGCCCAGCCGTCTGAAATTCCGCAACAATAATCGTTCCGCTCTGTGCTCCACTTTTAGCCAAGTGGTGAGCTATGTCGTTGGTAGAACTGACGCTGTCGTAGCAAAAGACCTGCTTTCCGATGTGTAGGTTGGACACCAAGCCGCGCATCAATTGCTCTGGCGAAACCCTTTCACTCATGCGTTTCTACCATTGACTTTGCTTACAAAGTTTTTTCGCCAATCACTTTGCTTAGGGTGGTCTTTAACACTTCGAACCGTGGTAAATCTTCTCGAACGGCAAAAGAATCGATTCGGATAGAATCAATGATTGCTACAACGTAGTAAGTTGCTGGCGGGTTGAATGTAATTGGCTCTTTGTAAAATTTCTTCACTTCTGAAAGTGCAAACGATTTAGACTTGCCGTTACGATACTCATAAGTTATGCGTTCATTTGTCAGCGTGATTTTATCGCCTTCGTGTCCATGCCGTGCATAGTATCTGACGTTAAGTTGATTCGGAATGCCAATTGCAAACATTGTTACCACCATGATAATGAGCGTTTTGAACAGACAGCCTAAATCAAGGCCGTATTTGAAGTTACCAAACCGAAAGAAAATTGCCCATGCTGCGCCCAGTATCAGCATGCCACCCGTCCAAGTCAAGACATAGTAGTTTTCTAACAGAAACTCTGGTTGGGTGATAGGATATGAAAAGACTTCAGTCATGGTCGCTAGTCGTTTCGGATTGCACAGCAATTTAGCAGTTTGTGTTCATTCCTCGACAATCACTGCATTCAAAAAAAAAAGCGTTCTCACTGGTAGAGAACGCTGGTGATTTTTTGACTTGAAGGCTAAGCACGTTTATCTGCCTCGAGTCGTTCTTTTTTGGCAAGTAGTTGCTCTCGGGTTTCAGGAAAATTGGGGTCTTTCACACATGCATCTACGGGACAGACCGATGCGCACTGGGATTCTTCGTGGAACCCTACGCACTCCGTGCATTTATCAGGCACGATGTAGTAAAAATCGTTCGAAAGCGGCGGATGCTCTTGTCCGAAAAGTCTCCAATTCATTCCCGGCTCATAAATTGCCGTGTTCGGACATTCCGGCTCGCATGCACCACAAGTGATGCATTCATCAGTGATTTTGAGCGCCATAGTTGTTCTCCTTTTTTTGGTTACTTCAAGAAAACAATGCTATTGAAACTGTGGTAAAGTTAAAGAAAGTTTTCAAAATGCACTGTGCAAAATTCTTAACTTTGCGCTTCAACCTTTCCACTGTTGTATGAACACATCAACTATGGCTTTCAAACGCACTCTTGTTACCACGGCACTACCCTATGCCAACGGACCGTTGCATCTTGGGCATTTGACTGGCACGTATATTCCTGCCGATATTTTTGTGCGTTACAAGCGGCTTCGTGGTGAGGAGATTCTTCACATTGGCGGGAGCGATGAACATGGCGTTCCTATCACGATTCAAGCCGAAAAGGAAGGTCTTTCGCCGAAAGAAATCGTCGACCGTTATCATGCCTTGCACAAAGCCGTGCTTGAAAAACTGAACATTGCGATTGATAACTTCTCACGCACATCACTTCCGATTCATCATCAAACCACACAAGCCTTCTTCCTTGATTTTGAGCGGCGCGGCATTCTCACCAAAAAACTCGAGAAACAGTTTTTTGATGAAGCCAAAAATCAGTTTTTACCCGACCGTTATGTGATTGGCACCTGTCCTGTCTGTCAATATCCCGAAGCCAATGGCGACCAATGCGAAAACTGCGGCACTTACCTTTCGGCGACCGAACTCATTAACCCCAAGAGCAAACTTTCTGGAAACACACCTGTTTTGAAAGAGACGCTACACTGGTATTTCCCGCTCGGCAAGTATCAAGATTTCTTGGAACAGTTGATTGCCTCACATGAGCATGACTGGAGACCGAATGTGATTAACTATGCTCGCACTTGGCTCAAACAAGGCTTGGGCGAGCGGGCGATTACACGTGATTTAAGTTGGGGCGTGCCCGTGCCACTCGATACCGAAGAAGCCAAAGGCAAAGTCATCTATGTCTGGTTTGATGCGGTCCTTGGTTACATCTCTTCAACAAAAGAATGGGCAGAAAAACAAGGCGACCCCGAGAAGTGGCACCAATACTGGCAACAGCCTGACACTCGCTTGATTCACTTCATTGGCAAGGATAATGTCGTCTTTCACGCCATCATGTTCCCCGCCATGCTTAAAGCCTGGAACGATGGGCATCCAAACGAGCAGTATGTTATTGTCGATAACATCCCCGCTTCGGAGTTCATCAACATTGAAGGGAAAAAGTTCTCAAAGTCGCGCGGCTACGCCATCTATGCCCATGAATTTTTGGAGAAGTTCCCTGCTGATACGCTTCGCTACATCATTGCCGTAAACTACCCCGAACATCACGATTCGGATTTTAGTTGGAAAGACTTTCAAAACCGTGTCAATGGCGAACTTGCTGACACATTAGGTAACTTTATCAAACGTGCTATTGACTTTACGAACTCAAAGTTCGACGGTGTTGTGCCTGCGGACTGCTCACTTGACGATTGGCATGCCATCGGAATTGATTGGGAGCGAACATTTGACGAGTTAGAAACTTTGTTTGAGGGCATTCATATTCGCGAGGCTTGCTTTAAGACGATGGAAGTCGCACGCTTGGCTAATAAATTTCTCACTGATGCTGAACCTTGGAAGACCTACAAAACCGACCGTGCACACTGCGCCAAAACCATTACACTTGCGCTCAATCTCTGCCACACACTTGCTACCCTTTTTTCGCCTATTTTGCCCGACACTTCTGACAAAATTTTCCAGATGCTTAACCTGAAAGCCCGCTCATGGGAGAACGCCAAACGCCCTGTGCTTCAGGCTGGACATCGCCTTTCTGGGACTTCCCAGACCCTCTTCAAAAAAATTGAAGACAAAGACATTGCGCCCGAACTTGAGAAAATTGAAAAACTCGTTCAAGAACTTGCAAAAAAGAACGAGCTCAAAGTTCAGCAAGCCGTCCTACAACCCTCGACCGTTCCTGACATCAAACCCACCATCACCATTGAAGAGTTCGAGAAAATTGACCTGCGCGTGGCTACAGTTATCGCCAGTGAAAAAGTCCCGCGCGCTGATAAACTCTTGAAACTTACCTTGAAACTTGGCGATGAAGAACGCGTGATTCTATCTGGCATTGCTGAACACTATAAGCCCGAAGAGATGATTGGCAAACAAGTGCTTATGGTGGCTAACCTTGCACCTCGCAAAATCCGGGGCATTGAATCACAAGGCATGTTGTTAGCCGTTACAGGCACAGACGGCAAAGTGCACATCATCGAACCCAAAGGCGAAAATATCAATGGCATGCCGGTTAAATAGTCTGCGCTTATCGGCAGCACCACACCAGAGTGCGCATTCAGTGCATTTTATGCGCTTTTGATTTCGCTACCCCTCATTGCGCAAGACTTCAAGCGGAGACTGCCCATGCACGCCTCGATTGCCAATTGTTCCAATTGCCAGTGTCAGCCCTATCATCGTCATCATCAGGGCTACAATTGGCAAGACCTTGGGGACAAAGGTCAACTGGAAGACCGTTTGAGCTAAAATCATACTTGCCGCCGCCGATAGCATCACGCCCGAAAGCGAGGCAAGAAATCCAAGCCAGAGATATTCAACCGCCATAATTGCCAACACCTGCCGACGCACTGCGCCTAAGGTGCGTAGCAACACACTTTCGCGAATGCGCTGTAATCGGCTAATTAAGACCGAACCGACCAAGACCGCCATGCCTGTCAGAATGCTGAACATTGCCATAAACTCAATGACCAGCGAGACCTTGTCCAAAATTGAATCTATCGTTGAGAGAATCAACCTTAAATCAACCGCCGAAACATTCGGGAATGCTTCCACCATAGCCTGCTGGATTTCGGCGGCGTGTTTGTCATCTTTGGCTCTCGTGAGGAGGGCATAAAACTGCGGGGCTTCTTCCAAGACGCCTGTTGGAAACAAGATTGAAAACGACGGTTGAACGCGCCTGAAATCCACTTTGCGCACGCTTCCCACATATGCTTTCACTGGCACACCTTGCACATCAAAGGTGATTTCATCGTTCAAATTGACTTGTAAGGCGTCTGCTAAAAATTCACTGATGGAAATTTTGATGCTGTCGCTGGGTGCGGTTACGGGCTTTCCAAGTTCGCCCTTCAGAAGGGTTTCAGTTTCGTTGAGCGTGTCTCGATACGAGACGCGATACTCCCACAGCCATGCGCTTCTGAGTGTAGAATCGCGGCGTGCTTCGGCAACCGTTTTTCCCTTGATAGCCGCAATGCGCATGGTCACAATCGGAATGGTTTGTATGACAGGCGCCTCAATAGCGGCCAGCAACTTCTTCACACCTTCGCACTGGTCAGCCTGAACATCAAAGAACACAAGATTTGGTTGATTTTCTTTCGCAGTCAGTTCCACTTGCCCAATCAGCATGGCTTGTAGCAGATACATTAGCGAAATGAGCATTGTGCCGAAGCCAAGCGATAAAATCAGCACAAGCGTTTGGTTATTTGGGCGATAGAGGTTCGCCAAACCTTGTCGCCACACATAGTTCCAACGCTTTGGGAAGAACTTTCGTGCTAAACCCATCGTAACTTTTGCCACCAGTGTCAGCAATCCGAAGCAGACACCAAGCCCCAGCGTGATGCACAACCCTTGTCTGAATCGCTCCATCCAAGAGAGTGTGGCATCAGTTTGAAGCGTTGCAAATAGCCAGAGCATGAGCGCAATACCAGCCAACACAGCATAGCGCCAAGGGTCTTGTGGAATTTTTTCACTATCCACTGACGAGCGCAACACCAGCAGCGGCGAGACCTTGCGCACAGCCAGCAACGGCAAGAGCGAAAAGCCAAGCGCCATCAGCAACCCAACCGCCATGCCTATCCCGATGGCTGAAAGCGAAACCTTGAACTCAACTTGAATCGGTAGAAAGTCGCCCAAGAGTTGCGGTAAAAACGCGCTCATGAACACGCCAAGCCCAGCCCCAATGCTCACACCAATTAAGCCCATTGCTACAGTTTGAATTAAGTAAATCATAAAGGCCTGCGCCGACGACACGCCCACACAGCGTAGTGTCGCCACAGTCTGCAACTTTTGCTTCACATACACATTTACCGCACTCGCCACGCCCACACTTCCCAACAGCAAGGCCAAAAATCCTATAAGGTTCAAAAAGCGATAGAGATTCTCGAGTGTTCTACCCAGTGCTATCTGGCGCTCTTCGGCAGTCGTTGCCGTAGCGAAAGTCGAATTCAGTATCGGTTTCAATGAATCTACAACGGCTTTTGCGCTCATTGAGCTTGGAAGTTTGAAGAAGGCTTTGTAGGAGACACGGCTTCCGACTTGAATCAAGTTTGTTGAATCCACATACCTTGGCGGGATATAGACTCTCGGACCAATTACTGCGGCAATTGCGGCTTCGCCAGGGACCTCTTTCAGAATTCCATGAACGAGAAAACTGATGTCGCCGATTTTAACGCTGTCGCCCTGTTGCACACCAAATTGAATGGCTAATGTGTTATCAATCAGCGCATGCCGTCCTGTGTTGAGCGTTTTGTAAGCCGATTCGGGTTCAGTTTCAATTTTGCCGTAGAATGGGAAATTCCCGGTAACCGCACGAATTTGCGACAGGCGCGTTTTGGCTTGCTTCGGAAAATAAACCATTGAGCCAAATGAAATTTCGCGTGCCACATCGGCTTTTTGAGCAACTGAATCAACAGCGCGTTCCAGTGCTTTTGAAAACGGCTGACGTGATTCAATCACAAAGTCGGCACCTAAGAGCGACTTGGCTTGAGTCTTTACCGCCAGTGCCAGACTTTCGCCTAGAGAGTTGACTGCCACCAATGCCGCTGTACCCAGCACAATTGATGAAATGAAGAGCAAGAGCCTTTGACGATGCGTACGACTATCGCGCCAAGCCATGACAAAAGTCCAACGGTTCAGCAAACTCGCCCTCATATGGTTGTGGGATTAAAGGGTTCTTTTTGCCGTTCGTTCAAGGTATCGGACACAATTGTGCCATTTTTGAGACGAATCACGCGTGCGGTCTTTCGTGCCAGCTCGAGATTATGCGTAACGAGAACAAGGGTGGTTTGGGCTTCGCGATTGAGTTCAAAAAGCAGTGACTCGATTTTCTGGCTTGTCTCTCCGTCTAAATTGCCTGTGGGCTCATCGGCAAACAGAATTTTTGGACGGTTGATGAACGAGCGTGCAATGGCGACGCGTTGTTGCTCGCCGCCGCTTAACTGTGCAGGGTAGTGATGCAGGCGTTTTCCCAGCCCAACGCGCTCGAGCAATTCAATAGCTTCTTTTTCATCGACCTTTCCGCCACGCAGTTCCAGTGGCACAAGCACATTCTCGAGCGCAGTCAGCGTTGGAATAAGTTGAAAATTCTGGAACACAAAGCCAACAAATTGGTTGCGCACCCTAGCGCGCTCATCTTCGGAAAGCGTGTCAATCCTAATGCCGCACAGCGACACCGTGCCCGAAGTTTGTCTATCCAATCCAGCACATAACCCCAGCAAGGTGGTTTTTCCGCTTCCTGAAGGACCGACAATCGCGCACGAATCGCCCTCGTTCAAACTAAAACTAATGCAATGCAGCACCGTGAGCGTTTGCTCACCGCTACGATATGTTTTCGTTAAATCCTTAACAGAAAGAATGGTTGGTCTCATAGTTGAATTGAACGCTTTGAAACTCATTTTAGCGCAGTAGCATGTTGCCGCCGCTGTTGTTGAAATGTTTTTGAAAGCGTTATGGACTTTGTTTGGATTGATTAAATTTGCCTTACTTAACATCACCTAAACTAAAACCGTCCTAAAAGGTTGCATTTTACTTTTCGCATGCGCAGTGTGTTTTTAGTGTTACTCTTCTTTTTTGTCTTTTGCGTTCAGGATGAAAAAATCATTTTGTTTTTAGGTGATAGTCTTTCGGCAGGGTTTGGGCTTGATCTTGAAGAGGCCTTTCCTTCACTGATTCAGAAGCAAATCGAGCAAGAAAAATTGCCGTTCAAGGTTATCAATGCGGGGCTTTCAGGCGAGACGACAGCAGGCGGGCTACGCCGAATCGATTGGCTCTTGAAACAACCTATTGATGTATTAGTTATTGAACTTGGCGGGAACGACGGGCTACGCGGTATTCCGCCATCCGAGACCGCCAAAAATCTGCAAGGCATTATTGATAAGGCTCGCGCAAAGTATCCGCATGTGCAAATTGTGTTGGCGGGCATGCAAGCTCCACCGAATATGGGCAAAGACTATACCGAACAGTTTCGTGCCGTTTTCCCCACGCTCGCCAAGAAGAACGCTATTACGTTCATTCCATTCTTGCTTGAAGGCGTTGCGGGCAATCCAAGCCTTAATTTGCCTGACGGCATTCACCCAACGGCCGAAGGGCATCGCATTATTGCTCAAACTGTCTGGAATACACTTCATCCTCTTTTATCACGAACCCTAGAAGCACACCGAAAATGATTACTGCCGAAGAACTTAAATCGCGTTTGCAAGGCACCAACGACTTAGTGCAAACCATTGACGACCTCAATGAGTCTGTTTGGGAAATGAGCCGCAACGACCCGAAGCATGGGGTTGTGCTCTGTCAACTTATCGAGAAATGGTCTCGCGAAGCCAATTACCTTAAAGGAATTGCCAAAGCCCTACGCAATCGCGCTATTTGCCATCAACGTCTTTCCAGTTATGAACTTGCGCTCAAAGATTTAAGCGAAGCCTCGCGCTTGTTCAGAGACTTAGGCGACCTTCCCGGCGAAGCCAGTGCCTTGAATACCAGCGGACTGATTTTCATGGAACTCGGCGAATATGCCAAAGCCATGGAATGTTTTGAACAAGCGCTACCAAAATATGAAGAGCTGAATTACACGATTGGCATTGCTTCAACCACATCGAACATTGGACACATCTCGCTTATTTCAGGCGAACTCGAATTAGCGCTGGATTACTTCAAGAAAAGTCTCTCGCTCTACCGCAGTATTAGTGATAAGCGCGGCGAAGCCTCGGTGCTCGTCAGCATCGGTAATCTTTATGCTACCCTGAACGCGCCTACCGAAGCCTTAAAGTGCTTCCGTGAAAGTCTCGACCTCTATGAGCAAACACATGATGTTCAAGGCAAAGCCGTTGCGTTGCGCCATGTCGGCATGATTTACGCCACGCTTGGCGAAGAAAGCGAATCACTTTCGCACTATGAGCAAAGTCTTGCGATTATGAGAGAACTGGGCGATAAGCGCGGCGAAGCCTCTGTGTTACTCGGATTAGCTAACCTCTACATCAAAAATAGCAACATACAGCAATACGCCTCTGAAATTCAATCCTACTTAAATCACGCCCTGCCCATTGCCGAGAGCATCAAAGCCAAGTCGCTTATCTATGAAATCCACCGCAGCTACGCCGAATTCTATGAGCAAATCGGTGATTACAAAAATGCGCTCTTCCATCACAAAGAGTTCCTGAACGTCAAGGAAAGTTTGATGAGTGAAGAGGCTCGCAAGAAATTGCGCAACCAACAAATTGCCAACGCCATTGAGAAGTCGGAAAAGGAAGCCGAACTTTATCGCCTGAAAAATCAAGAACTTTCCGAAGCCAATCGCGCCCTCAAAGAGCTCAACGAACTCAAAACGGAACTGATGAGCTTTGCCGCTCATGACCTCAAAGCCCCGCTCCAATCCATCATGACCTTCGCCGAATTGATTCTTTCTTCACCTGACGATGTTGAATCGGTCAAGGAGTTTTCACAAAACATTTTTAATGCATCGGAGCGCATGTTCAACCTTGTCAAGAGCATTTTGCAATCCACTGCGCTCGAGCTGGGCAAAATTGAACTCAATTCGCACGTCGCTAATGTGTCAAGCCTTGTGCAAACTGCTGTGCATCAGAACCTTCCCAAAGCGCATAGCAAAGCGCAAGAGATTCACTCCGACATTGCCGAGAACCTCCTAGCTAAGCTTGACTCTGAACGCTTCGCAGAAGTTTTAGACAACCTCATCTCTAACGCCATCAAATATACTCCTCCCGGCAAGCGCATCTTCGTCAAGTGCGAAAAGAAACTGCCTCGTGTTCTCCAACATTCAGGTGACGCTGTGATTGTGTCGGTCAGAGATGAAGGGCAAGGACTTAGCGAAGACGACATGCAAAAACTTTTCGGGCGTTTTCAAAAACTTTCTTCTCAACCCACTGGTGGCGAACATTCATCAGGGCTTGGGCTCTATATCTCGAAGAAATACATTGAAATGATGGGTGGAAAAATTTGGGCCGAATCCGAAGGCAAAGATAAGGGGGCAACATTTTTTATTGAACTGCCTGCCGTATAGAAGTTCAAGGCAAGTCGTTCGGCGAGAGCAAGAGTTGCAGTTCGCCGTTCGTCAAGGTTGTGCCGATGGTAATCACTGCCAACGAACATGGCTCAAAGCGAAATTGCGCATGATGCTCGCCGCTGATGAGCGTTGCAACCACTTTCGTTAATGTCGGCTGATGCGCCACGAGTGCAAGCGATTGCACGCTTTTGTGATTTGCTAAAACCTCCAAATATGTTCGTGCGCCAAAGTCAGTTGAAAGTTCATTGACCGATTTCTTCTCACACCCTAATTCTGCCGCTAAAATCTCCGCCGTTTGAACCGCACGCATGAGCGGGCTGTGCAAAAGCAAGTCTACTTTGTGCTGTTTGGCTTTCAGATACGCGCCCATTTTTTGCGCGTCGAGTTTTCCTTTTTCAGTTAAGCGGCGTTCTTCATCTCGGAACACGCCGTTTTTACCGATGTCTTCGGCTTCTCCATGCCGAAAGATGTAAATTTTCATGCCTGAAATTGTTTGAGCGTTTTGTAAAGTTTTGCGAGTGGCAATCCCACCACATTGTAATAACAGCCCTCAATGCGCTCGATAAAGCATGCGCCGAAATCATCTTGAATGCCGTAGGCACCTGCTTTATCAAACGGCTTCGCTGTGCGAATGTAGGTGCGAATTTCCTCTGCTGACATGGGCGAGAATGTAACTGCTGTGCGCTCAAAATCTGTTACCGCTTCTTTTCCTCGCATTAGCGCAAAGCCTGTGAAAACTTCGTGCGTTCTGCCTTGCAGTTTGGAAAGCATTTCAAAGGCATGGTTTTCATCATTGGGTTTGTTGAGCACGTCGCCATCAAGCACGACAATCGTATCGGCGGCAAGCACGAGTTTATCAGCGGTTCCGGCAGGATAAAGATTGCAAACGGCTTTCCCTTTTCGTAAGGCGAGATTCATGACAATCTCTTTGGGTGAAAGCGACGGCTCGAAGTCTTCGCTCGTTTCTGCCGTCAAGATGCGAAACGGCACTTGTAGCAATTTCAATAAGGCTTGACGGCGCGGCGATTTTGAGGCTAAAATGAGTTCTTGCATTTAACCATTCGGCTGAACAGCGGTTGCCTGTCGTTTCAAGCGATGCGCATATTTTTTCTCGTAAGCCATCGTGATGTATTCTTCGAGGCTCATCATTTTATCAATGCCTAAAATGCGTTTTGGTTCGGTCATGTCGCACATCATCGTGTCGTAACTGAAATCCAAAAGATGCACTATTCCCCAGATTTGTTCATTAAAGGGCTTAATGATTTCGGCAAGAATGCGCGTGGGGGTCAGTGGAATGTGCAACGGCCAAACGGGACGACCTTCATATTTCAAGCGCACTTTTGACCATTGGGCAATTAAGTCATTGAAACTCATCGTTGTGCCGCCGCCGATTTCAAGCGTTTTGTTGAAGCACTGCTCGTTGCCCAAGGCGGCGACATACATTTTGGCGACATCTTGTTCCGCCAGCATTTGCGTGATGTTGTTGCCATCGCCAAGAATCGGAAACAAATCAATTTTCTCAACAATCGGCTCGCCGCGATAGTAAAGTTCGTAGAAGAACCCGCACGGACGGAAAATCGTGTAGGTAAGTCCTGACTCGCGCAGTTTTTCTTCGGTCATGAGCTTTGCCCACACAAAACTATATCCAAGCGAATTTTTTGGGAAGAGCGTTGACGTGAAGATAAACTGTTTGACACCTGCGGCTTTGGCGGCGTTCACGACTTTCATTTGTCCGTAGTGTTCGGCGTTGCCGCGCGATTTTGAGGTTCTGTCTTCGCCCGCGCTTACACACGAAATCACATAGTCGATGCCTTCGCACGCCTTGCGCAGACTGTCTTCATCCATAATGTCGCCCAGTACGATTTCAAATTCGGGCATATCTTTCGTTTTGTGCAAGGATTGTGAACGCACAAGCCCCCGCACATGAAACCCTTTTTCTTTCAAGAGCGGCACAAGCTGACGACCCAGAACGCCCGTTGTGCCGACGATTAACACTTTTTTATTCATAGTTTTTACTCCTTGAAAATGTTGTTTGAAAAAGAACAGAATGATTTTATTGGAACACCGATTGGACGGATTCAACGGATTCTCACTGAAAAAATCTGTGCCGCATCTGTCCTATCCGTTTAATCCGCGTTCTCTTCTTTGGAACACCGATTGGACGGATTCAACGGATTCTCACTGAAAAAATCTGTGTCGCATCTGTCCTATCCGTTTAATCCGCGTTCTCTTCATCATGCGGTCATTTCCTTGCGTTTGAGCACGGTTTTCACTTTTTGCATAATGGCTTCGCTTGTGAGTCCATATTTTTCCAAGAGTTGATTCGCCGTTCCTGACTCGCCGAATTTATCCATTACAGCGACCATCTCAATCGGCACAGGGAAACTGCGTGCGCAGACATTTGCGACCGCATCGCCAAGCCCCGTGTTGATTTGATGTTCTTCGGCAGTTACGATTGCGCCGGTTTCTTTTGCCGCCTTCAAAATGGCTTGCACATCGAGCGGTTTAATGGTGTGCATATTCAGCACGCGCACGGAAATGCCTTCTTCTTCCAACTTGTATGCCGCTTGCAACGCACGCCACACCATTACGCCGCACGCAATCACGGTTACATCGCTTCCTGCATTGAGTTCAATCGCTTTTCCAATTTCAAAGGGAATCTCATCCGTTGTGAAATCAGGGACGGCGGGGCGACCAAAGCGCAAGTAGGTTGCACCGTGATGCTTGTAAATAGCTTTCACGGCACGCTTCGTTTCGCTGAAATCCGCCGGCACAACTACAGTCATATTCGGCAGGGAGCGCATTAAGCCAATATCCTCGAGAATTTGATGCGTGGCACCATCTTCGCCAAGCGTTAAGCCCGCGTGCGAGGCACAAATTTTCACATTCTTTTCCGAGTATGCGACGGATTGCCGAACTTGGTCAAAACTGCGCCCTGTGGCAAAGTTCGCAAACGTGCCGATGAACGGAATTTTGCCCGTCGTGCATAACCCTGCCGCTATACTGGTCATGTTTGCCTCAGCAATGCCAACATTGAAAAATCGGTCAGGATACCTTTCTGCAAATTTTTTCATGCCAACGGATTCGGTCAGGTCAGCGCACAGTGCGACCACCTTTTCATCACTTCCGATTTCAAGCAAGGCTTCGCCGAAACCCGCGCGTGTGGCTTTATCGCCGCGAGATTGCAATTTTGCGTTCATTTGAATTTGAAGGTCAACTCTTTGAAGAAATTTTTATGAAGGTCAAATATAAATCAACCGAAGTCGTGCCGAAAAAAAGTTTCGGACAGAATTTTCTGACTGACGACAACATTTTGCGCAAAATTATTGATGCCGCTCGCCTTTCGCCTGATGATACGGTGCTTGAAATCGGTCCCGGCTTCGGCGCGCTCACCAAACATATTGTCAGGATTCTCCCACACTTTACCGCTGTTGAGTTAGATAGGGACTTGGCGCAGTTCATTCGCTCCGAATTTCCAACCGTAAATTTAATTGAAGGCGATGTATTAGATATTTCATTTGCGACGATTGCGCAAGGAAAAAAACTCAAAGTGTTAGGCAATATCCCCTATGCGATTACTTCACCGATTCTCTTCAAATTGCTTGATGAACGTGCGCACCTTTGCGAAGCCATTTTGCTTGTGCAAGATGAAGTCGCTCGTCGGCTTTCCGCCCCGCCGCATACAAAGGAGTATGGCATTTTAGCCGTGCAGTTGCAAGCCTTTGCAAAGGTTGAGTATTGCTTCAAGGTTGGAAAACACGTCTTTAAGCCGCAACCGAAGGTAAATAGTGCTGTTATTCGCCTTTCCTTTGAAAATATCTCGCAAGTTCCCAACGAGTTAGAGGCAACGTTTCGTCTTTTGGTTCGCCGTGCGTTTGCGATGCGTAGAAAGACGTTGGAAAATAACTTGAAACCATACTACGACCTTTCAGGCGTGTCTTTTAATTTCAAACAACGCGCCGAAGAACTTTCAGTCTCCGAGTTTATTGCACTGGCTTCGATGTTGTGTCAGCGGGAACTCGCGCCAAGTCATTTGCGCCGACATCAAGGTAAGTAAAAACTGCTGGAATTGTTACCAATGTGAAACACGTTGCCGCCAGCAATCCGCCGATGAGCGGTGTAGAGAGCGATGCGCCGAGTTCCGAGCCGCTCCCGATGTTAAAAAGAAGCGGAATAATTCCGACGACGGTTGTAACGGTTGTCATCACAATCGAGCGCAAGCGTTTGGAGACACCGAGAAAAATTGCGTCGTTTCTTGAATAGCCATTGCGCCGAAGTTCAACGATAAAATCAGTGGCAATCACAGCATCGTTATCGACCGCGCCAACCATAATCACAAGCCCAATGAGCGAGAGCGCGTTGTAACTTTCACCAACAAACAGCATGAATAGAATTGCACCAACAACCGCGAGCGGACTTGTGAGCATAATCACGAATGGATAAAGTAGTGATTCAAATTCCGCCGCTAAAATCATATAGACTAATAGTAACGAGAGTAATAAAATTGTTAGCAGACTTTTAAACGATGATTTCACTTCTTCATTTTCGCCACCAATTTCAAGGCGCACTCCTGCTGGTAAAATTCCCGCTTGCTTGATTTGCTTTTCAATTTTATCGACTACACTCGTTGCCGAAATATCTTCGCGCACATTCGCTTTCAGCACAATTTGATTTTTGCCATTCTCACGAAACCGCTCGCTATAAAATTGTTGCGATTTAATTTCTACTAACTCGCGAAGTTCTACATATCCCGAAGGCGTTTTAATTTTTTGAGAAAGTAATTCTTCTAATGTTTTGACTTGTTCATCTTCTATGTAAAGTGTAAGCGAAGTTTTTTGAATGGCATCTTGAATCATGGTTGCTGAATAGCCACTTGTTGCCGTTTCAATAATGCGTTCAACGGTAGACGGTTCGATGTTATAGCGCGTCAGGGCTTCACGGTTTAGTGTTAGCAAGAGTTCGTTGCGTGCTTTTTCCAATCCTGACCGTATATCTCGGATTTCCGGTATGTTTTGAACAAGTGTTTGCACTAACGGCGCAGTTTGTTGCAGTTCAGCAATTTGGTTTCCAATAAGTTTGATTTTGAAATCATCTTTTTCGGGGCGAAAAATTTTTTCAAGTGTTGTTTGTTTGCGCATCACTGAAAATTCAAATGGTATTTCTTGCGATTGTATTTGCAGGATTTGTCGCAAGTCTTCAATAAGTTTAGTTTCGTTTGCAGTTTCAATCAGTGTGATATTGAGTGTAGCGGTGTTGGTTGTATGGGTTTCATCGAGCGAAAAAATTGCGTCGCTTTCCGCCACGCGCCCAATTTGAGCAAGCGTTTGAACGACATCTTTTTTTTCTAAAATTTTTCTTGTCAGCCGTTTTACGGTTTGTGAAGTTGCCTCTAATCCATAGCCATTTGGAAATGTGAGCGTTAGTTGCAATTCTTTTTGCGCTAACTTTGGCACAATTTCTGTCGGAATCAGTGTGCCTAAAGCTAATGCAAGTAATAAAATTAGAAATGAGCCGATAACTACGGCATGGCGATTGGCTAAAATCCATTTCAATGCTCGTTCATATAAGGCAATCCCACGCTGTTGAATTTCTAATCGTTTGTTTAGAATTGTCGTTGAAATTTTTGAAAGTGCTTGCCATCGGTTTGTATGTGAAACTTCGCCAAGTCCCCACCCCAGCAAAGTTGGCACTAATGTAACCGCAATCAAAAGCGAAGAAAGAAGTGAAAAGGTCATGGCTAACCCCATATCTCTAAAAATTTCACGTGCGATACCATCTGTAAAAATTACGGGCAGAAAAATTGCGACATTGGTAAAGGTAGAAGCGGCGGCGGCAAGATTGATTTCCTTTACACCTTCAATAATTGCCTTTGTGCGTTCCATGCCTTCATCACGCAAGCGTGAAACATTTTCTACGACGATTATTGCATTATCACCGAGCATTCCAATTCCGATTGCAATACCTGTCAGTGAGATGATGTTAAGATTGACCCCAAAGATGTAGAGAAAAATAAAGGTTAGAATAATCGCGATTGGCGTAGTAATTGCGATGATAAACGAGTAGCGAAGTTCATTCAGGAAAAAGAATAGCACCAGAAACGCGAGTAACGCACCGATATAAATTGCGTTGATAATATCATCAATTGAGCGTTGAATAAAAATGGATTGGTCAGAAACAACCGCAATAGAATACATTGGTAATTCTTTACGCAATTCTTCTAACACTTTTCCGACTTTTTTTGCAGTTTCAACTGTGTTAGCGGCGGCTTCTTTGCGGATTGCGATTTGCACGGTCTCAATGCCGTTGAAGAGTGTTATGCCTTTTGGTTCTGCAAAATCATCGCTGACGGTTGCAATCTCTTTAAGTGGAATGGCGCGTCCGTCTTTGGTGCGTGCAACGATTGCATTTGCCACATCGCTTGGCGTTTTTAGTTCGCCTTCTAACCGTAGCGGTAGGCGGAAATTACCTTGCCGAATACTGCCACAGGGCAAAATAATATTCTGACCTGCTAATTCTCGCGCAATGTCAGAAATGGTGAGTTCAAGTGCATTCATCGCATTAGGATTCAGCACAATACGAATTTCGCGTGTGGGCGAACCTAATACACTGGCTTGTGCTACGCCTTCTTGTTGTTCTAACCGCCGCTTAATTAAGGCTTCAGCCACTTCTGCAATTTGACTTCGCTCATAGTTTGTTAGTGGGCGCAGCGAATCTTGTTTTGGCGTGATGACAAGCATCATAATTGGTTCGCTGGCAGGGTCAACTCGTAGGATTGTTGGACGTTCAGTTTCTTTGGGGAGTAGTGCTTTAAGACGGTCTAGTTTTTCGCGTGCATCAATGAACGCATAGTTCATATCTGTTCCCCAATAAAAATCTACTTGCACGAATGCAACGCCTTCACGTGTTAGTGAGCGGATATTTTTAACGCCTGTCAGCGTGTTCATGGTTTCTTCAATCGGAATCGTGATGAGCCGCATCATTTCGTCAGGCGCAGTATTTTTGTAGGTTGTTTTAATGGTGAGGCGTGGCGTGGAAATATCGGGGAGAAAATTCACACTTAATTTTTGAAAGCAAATTATGCCTACCAGCATTGCCGAAATAAAAAACATCATGGTTGCAATCGGGCGTTTGAGGCAGACTTCGGCAATGTGCATATACAGGTTCGTTTAAGGCATTTTTGAAACTGGCATATCGTGCGAGAGCGTGAAGTTGTTTTCTACTATCACTTCATCGCTTTCTTCAAGTCCTTCTACAATTTCAATTTCGGCTTCATTTTCTTCACCTGTTTGGACATAGTGCCATTTAGCAAGTTCTTTACCGTCAGGCTGTTTTTCAGCGACAAACACAATTTTTCGTCCATCTCGCTCTACGATGGCTTGTTTAGGCACAACAAGGCGGTTTGGAAAAAACGCCGCTTCTATCCAAACCGTTGCATACATTCCAGGTTTGATTCTGAACTGTGGGTTTGCAAGCTCAATAATAACTTTCGCTGTTTTTGTTTCTGTTGAAATAATTGGACTTACGGCAGTTACATTTCCATAAAGCGTATCTTTTGCAAATGCGCTGAATATCACTCTCGCACGATTTCCAACTTTAATATACGGCATTTCTTTCTCTAAAATCCCAACTTCTACCCGAATGCGCGAAATATCGATAAACTCCATGCACAGTTGTCCTGTGGCAACGAATTGCCCTTGCGAGACTTTTATGCTTGATGCAAAGCCATCAAATGGCGCGCGAATAATCGTATTTTGTAAATTCAGTTCAGCACGTTGGAGTTGCGTTTTTGCTCGTGAAAATCCTGACCGAGAGCGTAGCACATCATCTAATTTTTCACCCGATAGAATTTCCGCAAATTCAACTTCTTCACGCAATCGTTCTATCTCTTTTTCTGAAATTTTCCCTTGATGCTTGCCTCGTTCAGCCTCTTCTAACTTACGGCGCAGGTCTTCAAGGCTGTTTTTATTTCTTTCTGACGGCGCAAGTTTGGCGTAGTCGCTTCGCTGGGTGGCGTAATCGCTTTGTGCTTTAAGATATTCTTCTTTGGCATCTTGAAGAGCAATACGAAACTCCTTATCGCTGAACTGTAAAAGTGTATCGCCTGCTCGATAAAATCCGCCTTCTTTGGCATTTAATTTCATGAGTTCCGCAGTAATACGTGCTGAAATTTGAACGCGGCGCATAGCTTCGGCAATTCCTGTTGCGGAAATCGATTGCACTAATGTTTTTCGCTTTGCTGTCGCTGTTCGAACACGAATTGGCTCAATGCGAATTTCAGGCAGATTTCGCTCCTCTTTGGCAGTTGCCTCATCACTTTTGGAGACGACTTTATAGGTAATTCCTAAAACCAAAAGAAGTGAAGTTGAAATCAGGGCGACTTTTATCCAGATTTTCTTCATATTTCACAGCGATATGAAAGTAATACAAAAATTTAGATGGGTATGTTAGAATAGCACCCGTTGCCACCAAAATTAGCAAATTGTTTTGAATAACCACTTGCCGATTCATAACCCGCTCTTTTAGGAAGGTAAAAAAGGATAATTAGTTAAAACACCTGCTACATTTAGGTAAATAGTAAAGCAAATACAGAAAAATAACAAGATAATCATTACACAAAGCATAGTAAGGTGCATAACCTTTAACCAGACCCAAACGCCAACAAAAATCTCTAATAAAGACAGTGCTAACGCCAAGCTATAAACAAATTCCTCTTCATATCTTACCAAAAAAGGCAAATAACTTTATGAAAATTAGAACATTAATTTCAACCGATAAATCTTTGTTTGTTCTTCGTCGTTCACGTTAGTCAGTGCGAACAAATAGCCTTCATCAACATCAATTGAAGACGCAAAGCAAGGCAACTGAAATGAGAAAAGATACTTTCCCGTATCACGCTCAAAAACATTAATGATATTTCCATTGGCAGCCGTAGCCATATCACTAAATCTGCTTAGCTTATTTGGTATTGCCCCAGAATATAAAGCATACACATATCTTTCATCCATAGATGCGTCTAAATACACTATTGGCTCATCACCACTCAACGAATAAGACGTACTCTTACCCTTAGATATTGCAACCCCCTCTGGAATCTTTATATGTATTGGTAAATCATAAGAAGCTTTAAGGCTACCTTGAAATGAATAATGAATATAAACACATCTTGCTTCCATACATATTGTATATTAACACCAACGAATCCTTACAACATAACCCACCTTGATATACAACTGCTGTCATTGGAGATTTTCTTACCTCTCTATTTCCTAAATTGAAATTTGAGAAAGAACAAAACTGTCTTAAAATTTTTCCTTTTGAACTTACTAATGAAAGAGCACTATCGGTATCTGTGCTTCTTACAAGATAAAGACTATCACTAACTCTTACAACTGCATCTGGTATAAAATCCAACTTAACTACGCTCACTTCATTAGGTTTCAAATAATTTGCTACACTTATCCTTACATTTTGTCTATCTGCATAGCATAAATATCCATTAACCGGCTTTTTAGTGAATTTACCCATCATTATTTCAGATGCCCCTCTACCAGATGAGAAGAATGACTGTCTGATTTTTCCGTTCTCATCAACTATAAACACTTTGAAGTTAGATATGTCAAAAATAAAATGCATTGGATATTCCACAAAAAGAAAGTATGGATTAAACACCTTTTCAACGTTCATTACACTAATTTGTTCGTAGACACTATCTCTCAAATTCAAGTTACAGAGTTCAATCCTTTCTTTGATAAATATGGCATTTGGGTAATTTATCTTTTTAGATTTGAAGTAGAACGCAAATACTCCAAACCCTAACGCCATAATAAAAATAGTCGAAAGCAACAACTTCTTGTTCATTGAGTAATCTTTTGAAACAGGTTTCTTATGGACAGTCTATCAAAAAGAGCAGAGCAGGTATCCGCTTATTCACGTCTACCTGCTCTATTATGTTTTTCTTTCTCTAATCCCTCTCAATAATCCTTTCGCACAGAGGACCAGATCCCCAACAAGCACCAAAGAATCTATATCCATAAATCTCCCTGATAGTTTCTTTGGCTTGAACTGGTTGAGTTAAAATAGAAATTGTAGTTGTAGCCAGTGAGAATAACAGCACAAAGATTGAAAGCAAGATTTTCTTTTTCATAGTTGTTAAGAGTTTAAGTTAAAGAAAGATTTCTTCCCACACCCACGCAGGAATTGCGACTATCTTACTTTTTTCTTTGCTTCTTTCCAAGAACTTTCGCTTTCGGTTTGGTTTCACTCTCTGCTCGTTTCTGCACGATATACAATCCACGCCATACTCATTAGCACCGCATTTCTCCCAACGCTCCACCATGTTATCGGCTCTTCCCATAACACCCCAAAACATCCGCAGGTTTTTAACTCAAAACTTGGGTATAAGATATTCGCTATCAAAACCAATGTGAACACCAATAGCAACAGCACTAACGCTAGCGCAGAAGCCTTGACTTGAACCTCAAATAGTAGAAAAAGCCCAATCAAAGATTCAATCAACAAAATCAATAACACTGATGGAAGTAAAAACATCTCAACTTCCTTGATTATAGACTGTCTTTCGGGGTGTGTGTCAGTGATTGCAGATAAGAAGGGAATCAGCATTGTTTTAAGCTCAATCTCAAATTCTTCAAGGGCTATCCCTTTTCCAAAAAACGCAATTATCATTACAAGCCCTAAAAAAATACGAAACAACTCAAATATCCTACTCATTATGTCTAACTTCAATAACTTGTATTTAACTTTTCCAACTCTCTCAAAAACTTTGTAAATTCTTCTTTATTTTCTTCTTGACTGCCAGGCAATAGCCATACAGCCAATCTTACAGTATCTCCGCTATCCAACATCAGAAAAGCAGGTGTCAGAATGTAATTTACCTCTTTTCTAATCTCGTCTTTTGCATCAAACCAGATTACTCCATCATAATCATAATGAATCTTATCTGCACCTATGTTCGACTCCGATGCAATAACACAAACCTCAATTTTATTGTTACTTTTTATATCTCTCACATAATTGAATGATTCTTTTAAGCATTCATGACAATCATAGCCCGTATAGAGCAGAAGAATTTTTGATTTAACATTTATCTTGCCCAAAATCTCGCTTAGTGAATGCAGTTTTTTACCGATAATGCTCTCTCGCATTTTATTTATCTTTTCTTGAATTTTCTTATGATACGTATTTTTTGATGCCTGCGGAATTTCAAAGTAGCGATAACAAAATATAAAAACTAATAATATCGATGTTATACACATCACAACAAACTTAATCGTTTGTTTTTTTTCAAAAATTATCTTACTCATTATAGTATAATTTGTAAATTTCATCAGCACCTAAATAAATCGCATTCTCTGATTTTGCTATATTTCTAATCCATATTTTTTCTTTGACTTTACTTTCTGGAATAATTATTTCTTTCACTTCTAAATCATGAATGTCTATCTTTAAAATCTCAAAAAAACTTTCTTGCCTTTCACTTTTCTCATCTTCTGGCTTCAAAAAAGCCGCATATAAGAAATCGCCTTTCAGATATGCACTCGTAAAAATAACAAACACTGAACGTTGCTTGCTTTCCTCATCCATTTTTTTATACTTCATTTGATTCTGCTTTATTCTCTCTACTATTTTCTTATACTTAAGAGATAAGTCTTTTCTTACCAATAGATTTCCTTCTTCATCATATTTCTCAATAAACGGCAGTGATTCACATAAGGTAATAATATTTTTCTCATTTGCAAAGATGAATCTGCAATTACGCACTCTGTAAATTTTACCGTCAGTATCAGGTAAATACTCCCCAAATTCTCTTATCACTTTTCCACTGTCAGATATGACTATCACAGGTTTAAGAGAGGTAAACGATGAATAAATTATATGACCATGTTTATTTATTGAAAATGGCTTTGAGAAAGCTATTGGAATTTTCATTATTACGCTTCTAATATATTCTCCATATTTATTAAAAATGTTAATTTTTCCTCCTCCTGCGTCCTCTGCATAAATATAATTTCCAAATAGTTTTGGAGACCTTACATAATTAAATTCCCCAGGACCGCTTCCTGATTTTCCTATACTTTTAACAAATGATAACTGTGTATCTATAACTACAATTCGATCGTTTTTTCCATCTGCAATGTAAACATACGGTTCATCTACTTCAATTCCGCTTGTCAATGACAGAAAAGAGCCGTCACCAAATTTTGACAAAGCATTCACAACATCAACTCTGACGGTTTTTATATTATTGTCCTCTGTAGTACAGGAAATTTTGACAAAAAGCAAACTAATTATTGTAAAAAAAGTAGGAAAGTAATGTTTGTAATAGTACATTTATTAATATGTTAAAGTTATATCCCTGAAACAACCATTTTTTAGGTAGGGATAATCATTTAGATTACCCTACCTAAACTTAACTAGTTTACTGCCCACTGCAACTTGCCCAATTTCCATCGCAATTAACAGCCCCTGGTTCCGATGCACAAATACTATTACCACTACAAGTAATAATAGCACCATTTGAACATCTTGCAGTTGCTGTGCATTTAGCAGCTGCTCCGAATAATAGTTCACTTTCCAAGATTAATGCTACCAACAGTAATCCCAAAACCCCGAAAACAATTTTCTTTTTCATAGTTGTTAAAAGTTTAAGTTAAAGAAGATTTCTTCCCACACCCACGCAGGAATTGCGACTATCTTACCTTTTTCTTCGCTTCTTTCCAAGAACTTTCGCTTTCGATTTGTTGCTTCGGTTTGTTGCTTCGGTTTGTTGCTTCGGTTTGTTGCTTCGGTTTGTTGCTTCGGTTTGTTGCTTCGGTTTTCCGTCGATGTCAACACTTTTTGCGCGTAACTTGTTTGCTTTTCTTCTTCATTACCCGCCGAATTTTTGCGCGCTTCATACCACGCGTCAATCGCTCCGTAGCGGTCTTGCATCTTGCGTTCTGCTTCCATTACATTCCCTTTGGCTTCGTGCGGCGAACATCCAAACGCACGGTGCGCAAACGCATGAAACGCACTTTCGCTCTCAAAGCCAAGTTGCTTTCTCAATGAATGGAGTTTGAGCGTGGGGGTGCAACGCACAGCGTGCAAAAAGGCTTTCGCTCTGACCCAATCTTTCACCTCGCGTGGCGAGTGTCCGACTGCCGCTTGGACGAACTTCCAAAGCCTATCCGGCGTGAGATGAAAGTGTTGGCAAAACGACTTCAAGTTTAATTGTTGATTGCCGATACAAGCAGAGAGATGCTCTAACATCTTTTGGCAGATTTCAGAGGCGCGTTGTGGGCACATATCGTTTTAGGTGATTTTGTGGTTTGTTGGAAGTTAAAGAATCGTGTTTTAAGTTGCAACTGAATGCAAAAGCCTTGCACGGCACAGCAAAACCCTGAATTGAACCGATTAAATAACCGATTTACTCACATGAGTCGCATCGTTCGAAGCCTTTTAAGTCGCCCTGTTGGATTGAGCATGGTGGGCGTTTTGATTTTAGGTTTAGCGATATTTTTTGGATTGAAATTACCTATCTCGACTTCACCTGAAGCCGAGTTCCCGCGCCTTTCTATTCGCACGGCTTGGAGCAATACTTCCCCTGAACAAATGACGGTTCAAGTAACGGCTAAAATAGAAGAAGTTGCCTCCGAGTTGCGCGGCGTTAAGAAGGTTACCTCTCGGACGCGAGAAGGGATTTCTCAAGTGTATGTAGAATTTGAAAAAGATGCCGATGTTAATTTTATTAAAGTTGCCTTAATGGAACGGCTCGAAGAGCTTTGGCAATCGCTCCCTGCGGGCGTTTCTCGTCCGATATTAGAAAAATATGTTCCGAAAGAGTTTCAGGATTTGCAAGGCTTTTTAGTGTATCAATTTTTTCCTAAAACCGAGATTTCTATTTCACCTTCTCTCATTAAAGAGCAACTTGAAAAATATCTTGTGCCGCTCTTAAACGGATTAGATGGAATTGGAGAAATTCAGATATATGGAGCAGAAAGAGAACGGCTCATTATTGAACTTGATGAAACCGCACTACACACATATGGGTTAAGTGTAGAAGATGTAGAAGATGCGCTCAATCAAGTTTCAAAGCAAAAAAGTTATGGGGCAGTTTTGCGATTTCAAACGCAGATGCCTTTGCGACAAGCCCACACTTTTACATCACCTTCCGACCTTGAAGCCCTTGCGATTAAGCCGACAAGCAAAACCGATACAAACGGAATTTCAAGAATGATTCGCTTACGCGATGTTGCAAAACTCCGCATAGAAATGCCCGAACAGATGAACTACTTTCGCATTAACGCCAAAGACGCGGTTACCATGACCATTAGCCGAGAAGCCAATTCAAATAGCCTTAAACTTGCCGACGACATAGAACAAACCATAAAACAAACGCTTTCAAGAGATTTAAGCACCCTGACTTGCATCAAAGCCGTTGACCGAACAACGCCTTTAAGAAAAGAGTTAGAAAATCTCAGTCAAGATTTGCTCATCGCGCTTATTGCAATTATTATTGTTTTATTTTCATTTTTGCGCAATATCCGATTTACGCTTATTGTGCTTCTCAATGTTGCGTTTGCGCTTTCGTTCAGCGTGCTTGCGCTCTCTATGCTGGGATATAGTTTGAATCTTATTACGATTGCAGGCATGATTTTAGTATTTGGAATTTTAACGGATAATGCCGTTGTAGTGATAGATAATATCGCGCGCAACATTTTGAACGATTCAGAGCCAAAAGAACTTATTGCGAAAGCAACTGCGGAAGTTTTCTTGCCTGTCTTAGCCTCAACTGCAACGACTATCGGCGCGCTTCTTCCGATTCTATTTTTGCCTGATGAAATTCGTCTCTATTTTATTGAATTTGTTGTTTCTATTTCAATTTCGCTTATCGGCTCTCTCATTATCTCTTTTACACTCATTCCTTCACTTGTCTATCACTACGGCACGCACTCTTCACCAACTCCATCACGATTTGAAAAATTTCTCTCTCAACTTTACACTTCTTCATTAGGCTATATTTTAGACCGACCCAAGCGGTTTATTTTTCTCACAATTCTTCTGATTGGGATTCCCATTTACCTACTTCCCGACCGATTAGATGAAAAAGAAGCAGAAGAAAAAGATGGGCTTCAATTTTTCAGAAGTGCTTACAACTTTATTTTTAGTAACGAATATATTTCAGCGGCAAAGCCTTATTTGAATTACGTTCTTGGGGGAAGTTCGTATTTATTTTATCGCTATGTTTCTCGTTCCGAATTTTTCGGCTACGGCGGCGAAACATATATCGGAATAGAGGTTAGCGCGCCACAAGGCACAAGTCCAGAACGCCTAAACGAGATTGCAAACCGTTTCGAGAAGCCACTTTTGGAATATCAAATTAGCCAAGAAGGTATTGAAAAATTTATCACAGAAATTAACGGCAGGAATGCGTCTATCACCGTTCATTTTGATAAAAATGCCTCCATGACTTTGCCTTATATCGTCAAGGCACACTTAACGGCGATTGGCGCACGAGTCGGTGGTGCAACGGTTGCCGTTTATGGTTTCGGACCGGGATTTTTTTCAGGCGGAAATGAAACCAGTTCATTTCGCTTGAAGGCATTAGGGTATAACTACGATAAGTTAAAATGGCTTTGCGAAAAGTTTAAGGAGGAGTTAGAAAAAAGCCCGCGTGTCGATAATTGCCGCATTGACAAAGCCTTTGGCTTCTTTGAAAGCGGAAGTGAAATCGCGCTCACGCTTCAACGCCATAATTTAAGGCATTATCCTGTCTCACTTAACCAACTATTTTCTACGATTCAGAGAAAAACAGCTGGCAATGTTTCTTCTTTCTCAATGACTATCGGAGAGCGCGAGTTTCCGTCAGAATTAAAGTTTTCTCGTGCTTCTCTTTTTTCTACAAGCGATTTATTCTCTGGTCTTTATTTTGAGAACGGTACCGTTTCTCGTTTTTCAGATTTTATTGGAATTGAAAAGCGGAAAGTTCTCTCCGAAATTTTGCGCGAAAATCAACAATATCAGCGATGGATTACATTGGACTATAAAGGTCGTTATGATTTTGGACAGCGATATATTGAAAACACGCTTTCCCGCTTTCCACTGCCTGCGGGCTATGAAATAGATACCAAACAACAAGGCTTTTTTATGTTTTCCGAGAAAAATTCAGAGAATTTTATTTACGCCGCACTTTTTTCAATTTTGATTGTGTTTATTGTCTGTGCCGCGCTTTATGAATCGTTTTCCAAGCCGTTTTTGATTATTTTAGCCGTTCCAATGTCGCTTGCAGGCGTTTTTTTAAGTTTCTACTTTTTTGATGCTAATTTTGGAAGAGGCGGATACGCTTCTATTTTACTTCTCGGTGGAATTGTGGTAAATAATTCAATCGTATTAGTGGATAGAATTATTGCTTCTATTAAACATTCAAATTTTAAGTCGCTGAAAGAGGTCGTTATTACAGCCTCTTTGGAGAGAGTTCGTCCAATTTTAATGACCAGTTTGCTGACGATTGCTTCACTTTTGCCGCTTCTTCTGCGTTCAGAAAAAAGTAGCCTTTGGTATGGGTTAAGCGTTGGTGCGATTGGTGGCATGATTTCTTCCACAATTCTTGTTCTACTTATCTTGCCTGCGATATTTTATCTTTTTGAGCGGCGTTCTCAATCGTATATTTCATCTTAATAAAAAAAGCGTCCCTTGTGAGACGCTTTTCTACTTTTTAGGATTTGTCCAAATGATTACGCCGCGTTGGCTTCTAACACAGGCTTTTGAACTGCGTCTTTATCGTAGTTTAGCACGGGCGAGAGCCATTTTTCTACTTCCTCAAGTGTCATGCCTTTTCTACGGGCATAGTCTTCGATTTGGTCGCGTTCGATTTTGCCAATCGTGAAGTATTGAGCATTTTTATGGGCAATATAGTAGCCACAGACCGAGGCGGCTGGATGCATGGCGCAATTTTCGGTGAGGGTGATGCCGGTTCGGGCTTTTACCTCAAGGAGTTCGAAGAGGTTGCGCTTTTCGGTGTGGTCGGGGCAAGCGGGATAACCAGGTGCTGGTCTAATGCCTTGATACGCCTCTTGAATTAACTCTTCGTTTGTAAAGGATTCATTCGGCGCATAGCCCCAAAACTCTTTGCGGACGCGCTCATGCAGATATTCAGCGAAGGCTTCGGCAAGTCGGTCGGCAAGGGCTTTAATCATAATTGCGTGATAGTCGTCTTGCTGTTGCTCATATTTTTTAGCGAGTTCTTCTGCGCCAATGCCTGCGGTTACGGCAAACATTCCGAAATAATCCTTCAAGCCTGTTTCTTTTGGTGCAATAAAATCCGCAAGGCATTGGTTAGGCAAGTTCTTGGCTTTCTCGCCTTGTTGACGCAAGAAGTGGACGGTTTGGAGAACAGTGGTGCGCGTTTCATCGGTGTAGAGTTCGACATCATCGCCAATACTATTTGCGGGGAAAATTCCGACTACGCCTTTTGCGGTGAGGGCATGTTCGGCGATGAGTTTATCGAGGATTCTATTTGCATCGTTAAAAAGTTTAGTCGCTTCTTTTCCCACGATTTCGTCGCTTAAGATTGCGGGATATTTGCCTGCCAGTTCCCACGCTTGGAAGAAGGGTGTCCAATCAATATAGTTACGCAGTTCGGCAAGGGTTACGGAAACATCAAATACGCCGAGTCGATTCGGTTTATAGACGCTCTGTTCGTTCCATTCTATTTTGGTTTTATTTTGGCGCGCGACTTCTATCGGGAGCGATTTTTTTTCTTGTTTGCGGCGAGCGTGGTCTTCGCGTACGAGCTCATACTCGAGTCGCATTTTTTCAATGAAGGTTTGTCTCGTTTCGGGCGTTACGAGGTTTTGCACTACTGGTACAGCACGCGAGGCATCGAGCACGTGTATAACAGGGCCTGAATAATTTGGAGCGATTTTAACCGCCGTATGGACACGGGAGGTGGTTGCGCCGCCAATGAGTAGTGGAATCTTAAATCCCTGCCTTTCCATTTCTTTGGCCACACCGACCATTTCATCGAGCGATGGGGTAATCAGACCTGATAAGCCAATAATATCAACTTGCTCTTTTTTTGCGGTCTCTAAAATTTTTTCGGTTGGTACCATGACGCCTAAATCAATTACTTCGAAATTGTTACATGCTAGCACGACACTCACGATATTTTTGCCAATATCGTGTACGTCGCCTTTGACGGTTGCTAAAAGGACCTTTGCGCTTTTTTTGATTTCGCCAGTTTGCGCTTGTCGTTGTTTTTTTTCTTGTTCAATGAAGGGCACTAAGTAGGCGACGGCTTTTTTCATGACGCGCGCAGATTTAACGACTTGGGGCAAGAACATTTTACCTGCGCCGAATAAATCGCCAACGATGTTCATGCCATCCATCAAGGGTTTTTCAATCACATCGAGCGGGTGTGGATAGAGTTGGCGGGCTTCCTCGGTATCTTGGTCAATAAAGTCGGTAATGCCATTAATGAGGGCATATTTCAAGCGTTCTTCGACAGGCAACTTTCGCCACTCATCTTTTTTCTTTTCTGCTTTCTCGCTGTTTTGGTGTTTGAGGCGTTCGGCGTATTCAATGAGTCGTTCAGTAGCATCGGGTCGGCGGTTAAGGATGACGTCTTCGACGCGTGTACGCAGTTCGGGCTCAATATCATCATAGACTGCCAACTGCCCTGCATTGACAATGCCCATATCTAACCCTGCCTTGATGGCGTGGTAGAGGAAGACCGTATGCATGGCTTCACGCACAGGGTTATTACCTCTGAACGAGAAAGAGATATTTGAAATGCCACCGCTCACTTTGGCGTGAGGCAGGTTTTCTTTTATCCATTTTGTTGCCTTAATAAAATCGACGGCATAGTTATTATGCTCTTCTATGCCTGTGGCGACGGTCAGGACATTGGGGTCAAAAATAATATCGTGCGGATTGAACCCGACCTCTTCGGTCAAGATGCGGTAGGCACGGGCACAAATTTCAATGCGGCGCTCGAAAGTATCGGCTTGTCCTTTTTCATCGAATGCCATGACAACGGTTGCGGCGCCATAGTGCTTAATTTTGCGCGCATATTCTTTGAACTTTTCTTCCCCTTCTTTAAGCGAAATAGAATTGACAATACACTTCCCTTGCAAACATTTTAGCCCTGCTTCTATTACCGACCACTTTGAGGAGTCAATCATAATCGGCACACGGGCAATATCTGGTTCGGCGGTCAGGAGATTGAGAAATTTTACCATTGCCGCCTCAGCATCGAGCATGCCTTCGTCCATATTGACATCTAGGATTTGTGCGCCGTTTTCAACTTGTTGGCGCGCAATTTTTAGGGCTTCTTCGAATTGACCGTTGAGAATGAGTTTGGCAAATTTTGGCGAGCCTGTCACATTTGTGCGCTCACCGATATTGATGAAATTGGTTTCAGGGCGAACTACCAGTGGCTCTAAGCCAGCAAGCCTCATTGTTTTGATGATGTTATTTTTCTTGCGCGGCTTGTGTCGTGCGGCCACTTCGACGAAGGCGGCAATGTGTTCAGGTGTTGTGCCACAACAGCCGCCAATGATGTTGACAAAATTTTCTTGAATGTAATCTTCTAACTGCTTTGCCATAAATTCGGGCGTTTCGTCATATTCGCCCATTTCGTTAGGTAAGCCCGCGTTAGGATAGAGGCTGGTGTAGCAATCGGCAACACGCGCCAGTTCTTTGATGAAGGGACGCATTTGCGCCGAGCCGAGCGCACAGTTCAAGCCCACCGAGAGCAAATTCGGCGCATGCGAAATTGAAATCCAAAATGCCTCTGTCGTCTGTCCCGAAAGTGTCCGCCCGCTTTGATCGACAATCGTGCCCGAAATCATCAGCGGCAATGACTTGCCCGTCTGGTCAAAGTAGGCTTGAATAGCGGCGATTGCGGCTTTAGCGTTCAGCGTATCCGTAATGGTCTCAATAAGCAGTAAATCGACACCGCCTTCAACTAAGCCGCGCACCTGTTCAAAATAAGCCTGATAGAGCTGGTCGAAAGTAACTGCACGAAAGCCAGGGTCATTGACATCGGGCGACAGAGAAGCCAATTTCGTCGTAGGTCCGATTGCTCCAGCTACAAATCGCGGCTTCTCAGGGTTCTTCCTCGTGAATTCTTCTGCGATTTCTTTTGCCAACCTTGCCGATTGGAAGTTCATTTCATAGACAAGGTGCGCCATGCGGTAATCGGCTTGCGAAATCGCATTTGCGCTGAAGGTGTTAGTTTCCAGAATATCAGCGCCGGCTTCCAAGTATTGCCGATGAATTTCTTGGATAATTTGGGGTTGCGTGAGCGAGAGCAATTCGTTGTTTCCTCTAAGCCCTTCTTTGGGCTTATTGAACGATTCTTTATCGAGATGCACATGCATGCAGGTTTCGCCATGTTGGTGATGAGGCTCATCTCGGTGCATGCCTGTGCCGCTTTGCACATGCGCTTCGTGCAACAGTTCATCGAGTTTGCGTTCATTGGCTCTGGCAATGGGTTCGTGCGGCAGTTTCACATTGAAATCTTTGAATCGCTCACCTCTGTAATCGGCTTCAGTGAGCCGATAGCGTTGAATCATTGTTCCCATTGCGCCGTCAATGACGAGAATGCGCTCTTCGAGTAGTTGCTGAATGCTCTTGCTCATTGACTCAACATGATTGAATTGACTTCAAAATCCTCGAAAACAAAAAGCCTTTCCGACTGGAAAGGCTTGCGTCCGATATTGTCCGAAACTTATTGATTTGATGCGGTTCTATGGACACTTGGCTTTCCTGTCGGGATTTCCTTTCGGAAACCGCTTTGCGCTGTGTCCATAGATAATGGTGCGAAAAGCGTTACAAATATACGGCAATTTCTCGAACTTTCAAGCTGGTTCTCTGCTTTTGCGTAATTTTCGTGGGGTTGAATGTTTCTATGCTATTCACTTTGCCGATTCAAATTGGTCCTTCTTATCGTGAGGTGCTTTTGGCACATGAGCGCATTCAGCCGTTTATTAAGCGCACGCCTGTGATGACATCTGAAAGTCTTAACCGTATCACGAATGCTGAACTTTACTTCAAGTGCGAGAATTTGCAGAAAGTTGGCGCGTTCAAATTTCGCGGGGCGTGCAATGCGGTGTTTTCGCTTTCCGATGAGGAAGCCAGAAAGGGCGTTGCGACACATTCATCTGGCAATCATGCGGCGGCGCTGGCACTTGCGGCACGCTTGCGCGGCATTCCTGCCACCATCGTGATGCCCAAGAATGCCTCCAGCGTGAAAATTGAAGCCGTCAAAGGCTACGGCGGCACCATCGTTTTCTGCGAACCTACCTTGCATGCTCGGGAAACGACCTTGAACAGGATTGTTCAAGAAACAGGCGCAACCTTTATTCCGCCTTATAACTACTGCCCTGTGATTGCAGGACAAGGCACGGCGGCACTCGAGCTCCTCGACGACACGCCTGCTCTTGATTTGCTCATCGCCCCCATTGGCGGCGGCGGCTTAATCTCTGGCACTGCTATTGCCGCTCTGGGCAAAAGCCCCACTACAAAAGTTATCGGCGCAGAACCTGCTAATGCCGATGATGCCTTCCGCTCTTTTTATGCACACACGCTCGTTCCGCAAACAGCCCCAAACACGATTGCTGACGGCCTGCTCACCTCACTCGGCAACATAACCTTTTCCATCATTCAGCGTTATGTTGCTGGTATCTTCACTGCCAAAGAAGAAACCATCCTTTGCACCATGAGACTTGTTTGGGAACGCATGAAACTTATCATTGAACCTTCTGCCGCTGTACCGCTTGCCATTGTGCTTGAACACGCCCATTTCTTTTCAGGCAAACGAATTGGCATTATCTTCTCGGGCGGAAACGTGGATTTGAGCCAGCGTTTCTGGTAACTTTCTTAAACATTAAAAATCCAACAAGATGTCTTATCAACATATTCTCGTTACGCAAGAGCCTGACACGAAAATTGCCGTCGTGCAACTCAATCGCCCACAAGCCCTTAATGCGCTGAATTTTGACTTGATGAACGAACTGCTGTCGGCATTTAGAGCCTTTGCGAAAGCACCTTCCGTGAACGCTGTTGTTTTGACCGGCAACAACAACGCTTTTGCCGCTGGTGCTGACATCAAAGAAATGGTCACGGCAACCAGTGCCGACATGCTCACCAAGGGCTATCTCGAATTGTGGGATGAACTGCAGATGTTCAAGAAGCCGATTGTGGCGGCGGTTTCAGGCTACTGCCTTGGTGGGGGCTTAGAACTTGCGATGGTCTGCGATATGATTATTGCCTCAGAGACCGCAAAGTTTGGTCAGCCTGAAATTAACCTTGGGGTTATTCCTGGGGCTGGCGGCACGCAACGCCTCACGCGCCTTATCGGCAAAGTCAAAGCCATGGAACTGATTTTGACAGGGCGACAATTTACTGCCGAAGAAGCTCTTTCGATGGGACTGATTAACAAAATTGCGCCAGTAGCCTCTTACCTTGATGAAGCCAAAAAACTTGCGATTGAAATTGCTTCGAAAGCACCGCTTGCCGTTCGTCTTGCCAAAGAAGCCGTGCTTCGTGCCGCTTCAACGAACCTTTATGAAGATGTGGAATTTGAACGCCGACTTTTCGCCCTGCTCTTTGCAACCGAAGACATGCGCGAAGGCATGACGGCCTTTATTGAAAAGCGACAGCCCGTGTGGCAAGGAAAATAGGAACAGAGGGTTTGGCTCCGCCGTGGCTTTGCGGCTTCGGCAGAGCCAGTCTCGTTTAGGTTTCAGTCTCTTTTGCGGTTTGTTCTTTGACTTTCGTAGCGGCCTTGCCTGTGCGTTCACGCAAGTAGAACAATTTGGCTCGACGCGCTTTTCCGCGTTTTACAATTTCAATTTTGGCAATGCTCGGCGAGTGCAGAGGAAAGATACGCTCTACGCCCACACCGTTTGAAATTTTGCGCACGGTGAAAGTCTCTGACATGCCTGTGCCTCTGCGGTTAATCACGATGCCTTGATATTGTTGGATACGCTCTTTGTCACCTTCTACCACGCGCACATGAACATTGACCGTATCTGACACGCGAAACGGTGGAATATCCGTTTTCTTGAATGCCGCTTCCACTAATTGAATTTTGTCCATAATTGAGCTTAGGTTAAGTGGTTAGACTTGTTCTGAATTTTTATTGATTTTCTCGAGCAAATCGGGTCGGCGCTGTTTTGTGCGTTCTAAGGCATTTTGCAATTGCCATTCACGAATTTTTGCGTGGTGTCCTGAAAGGAGCACATCGGGGACTTTCATGCCGCGAAAGTTGGCTGGACGCGTGTAATGTGCGCAATCGAGCAATCCAGTCTGAAACGAATCGAGCAAGGCAGATTCAGAATCGTTCATTGCATTTGGAATGAGGCGCACGATGCTCTCAATGAACACGAGTGCGGGCAGTTCGCCACCCGAAAGCACATAATCACCAATTGAAATTTCTTTTGTGACCAAGGCTTCGCGCACGCGTTCATCAATGCCTTTGTAGTGCCCACACAAGACTATCAAATTGTTTTTCAAGGAGTATTCATTCGCCAGCCGTTGCGTGAAGGTTTCGCCATCTGGGGTCATGAAAATCACTTCGTCGTAGTCACGCTCGGCTTTCAATTTCTCAATGCACGCAAAAATCGGTTCAGGTCTTAAAATCATTCCCGACCCGCCGCCGAAGGGCGCATCATCGACTTGCTTATATCGCCCTAAGCCGTAGTCATGTAAGTTGTGCACTTCAATTTCTACCAGTCCTTTTTCTCTGGCAATCCTCACAATGCCGTTTTCAAGCGGGCTTTTGAGGTATTGTGGCATGACGGTCAGAATATCGATGCGCATCACAAGAACTCTTCGTATCGTTTGACTTTGATATAGCCTTCTGTCAGGTTTACTTCTTCGACAAAATCGGAAATTGCTGGTATCAAGATTTTTTTTCCATCATTGAGCGAAACTTCATAGACATCGTTTGCAGGAATCTTTATCACATCGATTAGCGTGCCGATTCGGGTTTGGTTATTGAGAACTTTTAGTCCGATGAGTTCGTGAATATAAGCCCTGTCGCCGTTGAGTTTCGGCAAGTTGCTGGTTTCCACGAACAGACTTTTTCCGACTAATTTTTGGGCTTGTTCGGGTGTCTCAATGCCCACGAAGCCATATGTGGCGAAGTTTGGCGACAGCGCCACCGAGCGAACATTGATTTGCGTTGCGGTCTCGGGCCTATCTCCAATCCAAAGGCGTTTTCGCTCTTTGAGGCGTTCAGGGAAGTCGGTTTCCAGTTTAACTTTGACTTCCCCTTTTAGGCCTTTGACCTTGACGATTTGTCCGATTTGCAAGCGGTGCATTCGCTTCTGTTAGGCAGCCGGTTCGGCTTTCTTTGCTTCTTTTTTCGCTTTGCGGCGGCGGGCTTTGCGCTCGAGGTTTCGAGCCAACCGCGCTTTCCGGGTTTCTTCCCATTTTTGCATTGCGGCGTGGATTTCTTCTTCGCTCTTGCCTTTCTTTTTAAGGTAGAGGCGATACAGCAATCCTGTGCCGCGAATGAGACTGCGCGCGGTGTCTGTTGGCTGTGCACCAACGCTTAACCAATAAGCCACGCGGTCTTCTTTGAGTTCTACCTTGTGCGGACGTGCTTTTGGCGCATAGTATCCCAAGACTTCTAAAAATGCGCCATCTCGCCGTGCGCGAGCATCTGTCGCAACAATCTGATAAATCGGCAATTTCTTTCGGCCGATGCGTCTCAATCGAATTTTGACCAATTTCAGTACGTTGGTTTATGTTGAAGAAAATTACGGTTTAGACACTCTTTAGCGCCGCAGTCTCAAGCGCTCAAGGGGAATGTTCTGTGCGGTGATGCGTCGCCCCGCTTTGTCCAGTTTTGTGAGCGACTTCATCATTTTTTTCATTTCTGCAAATTGTTTGAGCAGGCTGTTGACTTCCTGAACAGTTGTGCCGCTTCCTTTGGCGATTCTTGCCCGGCGACTGCCGTTGATAATGTCAGGATTTCGCCGCTCTTCTTTCGTCATTGAACAAATGATGGCTTCTACACGCTTGAGCTCCTTTTCGTTGATTTGGTCTACGGGGACCATTTTGCTCATTCCAGGTATCATAGTAATCAGGCTTTGCAGCGAGCCCATTTTCTTAATCTCTTGAATCTGTGCGTAGAAGTCCTCAAGGGTAAATTCATTTTGGAGTAATTTCTTTTGGAGTTCTTCGGTTTTTTTGAGGTCTAAGCGTTCCTGCGCACGCTCCACAAAACTGACAATATCCCCCATCCCGAGAATGCGTTGCGCCATGCGGTCAGGATAGAAGATTTCAAGGTCATCGACCTTTTCGCCACTGCTAATGAATTTAATGGGCTTATGGACAACGCTTTTAATTGAGAGCGCTGCGCCGCCACGCATGTCTCCGTCCAGTTTTGTCAAGACAACACCATCGAAATCTAATCGGTCGTTGAAGACTTTGGCGGTATTGACGGCCTCCTGCCCAATCATGGCATCCACCACGAACAGAATTTCTTCGGGGTTCAGCACTTTTTTGAGCGTTTCGGCTTCCTGCATCATTTCTTCATCGATTTGCAAGCGTCCAGCAGTATCGACAATAGCCACGTCGCGTGCGTTTTGCTTTGCATGTTCAAGACCTAATGTGGCTGTCTTGATAGCATCTTTTTCCTCAATAGCGAACACTGGCGTGTCAATCTGTGTGCCCAGCACTTTGAGTTGGTCGATGGCAGCCGGGCGATAGACATCGGCGGCAATCAGAAGCGGATTGCGCCCGCGCTTTTTCAGGTGAAGCGCTAATTTTGCCGCAAAGGTTGTCTTCCCAGCACCTTGCAAACCCGCCACCATTATTACAGCAGGCACGCGATTTGTCTTGAGGTTTAAATCCACTTGCTCACCGCCCAGTATCTCTTTCAGCTCATCGTAGACGATTTTGACAATCATCTGCGACGGCGAAACACTCTTGAGAACCTCTGTGCCAAGCGCTTTTTTGCGAACCTGTTCAATAAAATTTTTTGCTACCGCGTAATTGACATCTGCCTCTAACAAGGCGCGCTTAATATCGCGCAGTGCATTGCCGATATTAACCTCGTTGATTCGCGCCTGCCCCGAAAGCTTCCGTAAAGCGGCATCGAGTTTGTCGCTAAGTGTTTCAAACATATTGGCTCAACTTAATCGCTGGCATTCCTGCCTAAAGCGTTTGAAAACGGTTTAACAAGGGCGGCAAAGATAAAAAAAGATAGACGGTGCACAAAACCTCAACTTGCGCTTCTTGAATCTCCACGCTTTGTTGTAACTTTGCATCTTCAAGCTTTGACAGGCATGTGGAAACTTGCTCAAATTTATTCTGCCTCTCTTGAAGCCAAGCTCAAAGGCGTGGTCTTTACGATGCAGGATTTTCTCTTTTTCTCACTGCATGCCTTCGGTGTCATCGGCAAAGCGAAACGCTACTGGCGCGATGTGCTTGACCAAGCCTACATTTGCGGCACAGAGTCCATCCCGATTCTGATGATTAGCGCGCTTTCGATTGGCTCGCTAATTGTCATTGAAGTCGGTCATCAGCTTGCCGAGTTCGGTGCCAAGACCATGACGGGCCGGAGCGTGGCGCTCTCCATGGTGCGCGAAATTGGCCCGCTTGTAGCTGGCTTAATGCTTGCTGCCAGAGTTGGCGCACGCAATAGCGCGGAACTGGGCGCTATGAAAATCTCTGAACAAATTGACGCCCTCCGCGCCTTTGGCACTGACCCCATTGCGAAACTTGTTGTGCCGCGTCTTGTTGCTTCATTTCTTATGTTCATTCCGTTGATTGCGCTCTGCGATTTTGTCGGGCTCATCAGTGGCGCCTACCTTGCCGAGTGGGATCTGCATTTGGACCGAGGCATTTATTGGAACTCCGTCATAGACACGCTTCGCCCAATGGATTGGGTTGTCGGATTTTCAAAGCCGCCCGTATTTGCTATTGGCATTTCGCTTATCAGTTGTTATACCGGCTTCAGCACCGCTGGCGGCACTGCTGGCGTTGGCAAAAGCACCATCAAAGGCATCGTCTATTCTTCTGCCTTCGTCTTGGTAATGAATTTTTACCTCTCCAAAGTTATTCTCGATTTCATGCGTGGCTAATCTCATCGCTCTATGATTGAACTTCGAAATGTTTCACTTCAATATGGCTTGCGAGAAGTTCTAAAAGATATCTCACTCACGATTGAAGACAAGAAAATTACAGCCATTTTAGGTCCATCAGGCGTGGGCAAAAGCACCATTCTTAAACTCATGTTAGGCTTAATTAAGCCTACATCGGGACAGGTTCTGATTGATGGCGTCGACATTACGCACATGAGCGAGGTTGAACTGTTTCCAATTCGCCAAAAAATGGGCATTGTGTTTCAAGGCAATGCTCTTTTTGATTCTATGACCATCACGGAAAATTTGGGTTTTTTCTTGCGCGAAAACTTGAACCTTTCCGAAAAAGAAATTGCCGAGCGTGTCCAAGAACAAATAAAATTTGCAGGATTAGAAGGATTTGAACACAACCTTCCTGATAGCTTATCGGGCGGCATGCGCAAGCGTGTTGCTATTGGCCGCGCCTTGATTTTTCACCCCAAAATGATTCTCTTTGATGAACCTACCGCCGGACTTGACCCTGTGAGCTCGAAAAAAATTTTGGACTTGATTAAACGTCTTCAAAGTGAGATTGGGCTTGGTGCAGTCATCGTTACACATATCTTGCAAGATGTCTTTGCAGTAGCCGATTCCGTTGCAGTGCTGTATCAAGGCCGAATCGTCTTCAACGATGAGCCACAAAAACTTTACGACTCAACACATTCATTTATAACATCATTCTTATCTAACCTGGAAGATTGATGCGCGCATAATGTCTTTTCCACACAGCAACCTTCGATGGCGTGACCTTCGCACCGGGCTTGTTTTTGTCATCGGGCTTATTCTCGCCGCTATCTTGCTCTTGATTGTCGGCAGAAATAGTCCTGTCATCAATAAGTTCATCACTCTTAGAATCTTCGTTCAGGATATTGAAGGGCTGACTGAAAACAACTTTGTAGCCATTTCAGGTAAGAAGGTTGGCACGGTTCAAGCCCTCACAATTAAAGAACGCAACGACACGATTGGCGTCGAAGTGTTGATGAGCGTGCGCGCTGAATTTCAGTCCATCATTACCAAAGATTCAAAGGCTAAAATCAAACCACTTGGAGTGCTTGGCGATAAGTATGTCGACATCACGCTCGGCCATAGCGAACCAGTCTCCGATGGCGACTTTCTCTTGGTTGAGAAAGATTTAGGACTGGCTGATGTGACGACCGAAGGTGTTAAGCTGATTCGTAACTTAAACGAAGTCTTGGAGAAAATCAATCGTGGAGAAGGCACGCTGGGCAAACTAATCACTTCATCAGAGCTTATGGACAAACTTATGCACACAGCCGAGAACTTAGAGCGCATTTCGACCACGCTGGCTTCCAATCAAGGCTTAGCTGGACGCTTAATGAACGACCCTGAACTGGCTAATCGCTTTGTAAACCTTACGAAAAATTTGGAGAGCATTACTGCCTTGCTTCGTGAGGGCAAAGGCTCAATGGGCAAATTGCTTGTTGAGGATTCGTTCTACAACAACCTCGATAGCACAACCAAACAACTGAACTTGTTCATTTCAGGCCTGCAAAATCCATCCAGCACCCTTGGCAAACTGACGGCTGACTCCTTGTTGTATCACAACCTTAACCGTGCAGTCATTGCATTAGATTCGCTTCTGCGCGATTTGAAAGCCAACCCCAGTCGCTACATTAACGTGCACATGTTTTAGGTCTGCATGCGCTTGTCGCTGGAACATGCAGACCTTTACAGGGCTTTACTTACTTTTTGTAGACAATTTTGCGAATGGTGTCGAACCGCAGGTAAGGATACTCGCGTTGCACGCATTCGATAGCGTCAGCGGCAGACATGCGTTGCTCACGAGCCTGCTTGAAAATTTGCCGGATGTGATAGTCGCGGAGTTGCTTCTCGTCAAGCAATCGATAGGCGCGCAATTTTGAGAGAACTTCGTCAGAGACGATTTCGCGGATTGGATTTCGCATCTTTCCCTTCGGTTAAGTTGCAGTTGATAATGATTGTTAGAAAATTGACGCAAGTCAACGACTTGCTACTAATGTTCAAAGCATTATCACTGTTTGATGCGATATTTCTCCGCTTTTGGGATTAAATTGTTGTGCTTTAATGCATGCGAATATAGAGCAATGAACTTATATTTGCAACTTCCTGAACAATTGACTTGACTATGACCAAAAAAACCCTTGAACAGCTTTTTCAAAGTTTTGAAAAAAAGTGTATTGCGGTTATCGGCGATGTGATGTTAGATAAATACATCTTCGGCAAGGTTGAACGCATTTCGCCTGAAGCGCCTGTACCTGTGATTGATGTGTCATCGCAGAGTTATCGTTTAGGTGGTGCTGCCAATGTCGCCACGAACCTTCGCTCGCTTGGCGCCACTACACTGCTCTTCGGTGTTATTGGCGATGATGATGATGGTGCAATCCTCGCTTCACAATTAAGCCAAGAACATCTTTCAGCCGATTTTCTCGTAACAGAACACACGCGTCCGACCACTGCCAAGACTCGCGTCATTGCTCAAAATCATCATATCGTCCGCATTGATTCAGAAACGCGCAAACCTATTTCAAGCGCAACCGAGCGCACCATACTGGCCCTTCTTTCTGACCATCTTCACAAGCTTGATGCCATCATTTTTGAAGATTACAACAAAGGCGTGCTTACGGCTCCGCTTATCAAAAAGGTTATCGCATTAGCCAAAAAGCATGATGTGCCCATTTCTGTAGACCCGAAGAAGGACAACTTTTTTGAATACAAGCATGCCACTGTCTTCAAGCCTAACCTCAAAGAAATTTCTGATGCGCTCGGACGCAAGTTCAGCAACAGCGATAGCGACGCCACGCTTGCTTGTCAGATGCTTCAAAAGAAAATCAAAGCCCAGAACATCGTGCTAACGCGCAGCGAAAAAGGCATGACGGTCTTTAATGGTAAGCCAGAACACATTCCCTCTATGGCGCTGAAAGTTGCTGATGTATCAGGCGCAGGGGATACGGTCATCGCCACACTGACCGTTGCGCTAGCGGCAGGATTAGACATTACCACGGCTGCGAAGGTCGCCAACCTTGCCGCCAGCATCGTCTGTGCTGAAGTCGGTGCTGTGGCCATCGATAAACAAAAACTCTTCTCTGCCTGCACACGCTATTTCAGTTCTGCATCTACTTCTTAATTTTGAAATTAAACGGAATTACAATCGCTCCTGCAACCGTTTTTCCGCCCGATACTCTTGCTGGTTTGAACTCGGTATCTTCGGTCAAGACACGCATAATTTCCGCATCAAGAATCGGATTAATGCTTTTGAGAAAGTTGACTTTTATGATATTGCCCGATTTGTCAACAAAGACTTGTGCAACCGCCTTGCCCTCAACACCTGCTTTTAAGGCAAGTTCAGGATACTTGATGTTTTTGTAGATTTCTTCAACACCCCCGACAATCTCCACGTTGCTTTCAAGCGCTGCAACTTGTTCCATATTATCGGCGTTGAGATTTTCTTCGGTCATGTTGATTAGTTCTTCGGCTCCTTTGTCGCTTTCATCCTGTTCGCTTTTGAGTTGCGCCACAATTTCTCTCCGCAGTTCAGGTGTTTTATCTAATGCCACCACCTCAATGACTTCCTCCTTTTTGATAACAGGCACAGCTTTTTTGACCGCAGTGGAGGTAGATTTCTTCGTTTCTGCCAAAGCCACATTTTCTTGCGCTTCTTCAGTGCTCAACTTAACATCGACTCGCGTGATTGTATTTGCAGCAACAACCAATTCAGAATCCCATGTGCTGTAGCCGCGCTTGTAGGTTTTGATTTTGTAGCTTTCGGGAGGCACATTGAGAAAGGTGTAATAACCCTGCGCATTTGAGACAGCCGCTTGGGTCACGTTGGGTGAAGTAATATAGATGGTTGCTCCTGCCACTGGTTTGCCTGAACTATCCAACACGCGTCCCATTAACCGCCCTTGTTGGGCCACTGCTTCAACTTCAAAGACCATACATACCATAAGAATCGCAATTGCGGAGCCGAATTGCTTCAAGACTTGAAACCCAGTACTCATTGTCATACCTGTTGGAAGGTTATGAAAAGTTTCTTGTTTAGCTGTGCATGGAAGTTATCTCTCACTGGTGAGATTTGCAAGTGCTCTTGCTTTTGGGAACAGGTTCAACGCTTCTTTGAGCACAGTATCTTCTAAGACTAAAATGGTCGCTTGTGCCTTCCAGCCCCAGATTTGCCGAGCCAATGCAGCTTTAACCATGTTTTTGAAATGTCGCTCGTCTTGCTTGTAGGCTTGCGCGTCGTAAGGCACGCCTTTTTTTGCTGCCAGAGCCATGAGCGACTGCATCATAGAGTCCGAGACCACAAAGTTCTTTCGGAAGTCCTCTAATTTTTCGTAGGTTTGTTTGAGAGTCTTGTGTTCATCAAGGTAGTGGAGGGCAAATTCCTCGAAGATTTGTTTAGCGAGCATTTGCTGATAGTAACGCGTCAGGCTATCGTTCCAGCAGAAGTAATCGGGGATAATACCGCCGCCGCCCAGCACGATACGCCCAAGTGGCGTTCTGAACACTTCATGGGTTGAATCGCGCTCCACGAAAGCGGCCGCTTCGACTGGCTTATGCGTTGCGTCCCAAATTTTTCTGGCTTCATTTTCGATGAAGTACTCGTCCTTATTGCGCTCGGACAGTTCGTTGTAGTATTCCTCTCGGTCGCGTCTTCCACTCCCATATTTGCGCTGAATGAGCCGCCCTAATGGGGTGTAATATCGGGCAATCGTGACACGAATTGCGGACGAATCGGGCAAGTCAAACTGCCGTTGCACCAATCCTTTTCCAAACGACGTTTCACCAACAATCAGGGCTCGGTCATAATCCTGCAACGCACCCGCCACAATTTCCGATGCTGATGCACTGCCACGGTTGATGAGTACAATTAACGATTCCTCCTCAAACAAATCATTTGGCTTCGAGAAGAAATCTTCATCTTTAACATGCGCACCACGTGTGTAGACAAGTTTTTTCATGCCGCCGATAAATTCGTCGGCAACTTTAATCGCTTGGTCTAAATAGCCGCCCGGATTGCCGCGCAAATCTAACACAAGTTGCGTCATGCCTTGTGCTTTGAGCCCCTTCATTGCCTCCATGAACTCATCGTAGGTCGTTTGCACAAAGCGGCCCAGTTTGATATAGCCCGTGTTCTCATTGAGCATCAAGACTGCTCCGACACTGTGTATGGGAATTTTATCGCGCGTAATTGTCAGGGTAAGCGGTTCAGGCTCGCCTTGGCGAATAATTTTAATGCTTACTTTAGTGCCTTTTTGACCGCGCAATTTTCGAAGCACATCATCTCTTGTAATTCCAATAGCGCTTGAATCATCAATTGCGATAATTCGGTCTCCAGATTGAACACCGACTTTTTCGCTCGGTCCGCCCGCCACAGGCGCTATCACAACCAGCGTATCGGCAATGATGTCAAACTCTATTCCGATGCCTTCGAAGTTGCCCTGAAATTCTTCTTTGGATTTTCGCACCTGCGCAGGGGTCATGTAAACAGAATGTGGGTCTAATTGCTCCAACATGCCTTTGATGGCACTCTCGGTCAGTTTTGTATCGTCGACGCCCTCCACATAATTCTTTTTAATAATCGACATCACTTGCCCAACTTTCGCTACCGAATCCAAATCTCCAGGTCGCAACTTATTTCCGACAATCAGCCCAAATAGAATTGCTCCTATAATCAGGAGAACACTTACAATAACCCGCATTGTCTTTGGAACGCGTTAATCTCACGGAAAAATAAAGCGTTCCGAAGGGCTTCTCCGGAACGCTTATTCGGACATAAATCAGCCACGGATTACTTTTTTTCGCCCAGTGTTTTGGTTAATTGTTCGTCCAAAAGCGCGCTGAAATTGTCATCGAAGATATTCGAGAGATCGACTTCGACTTCTTCCGACGCAATCACTTCCAAAAGCTTTGCTTTGGCTTGTTTAGAGTAGATGCGAATGGTTCCAGGGGGAATAGAAGATTTGAAAATGATTTCGAGCAAATACTTTTCGTTGAGGCTGAGCAGGTAAATGCTTCGCAACTCTCCTTCGTGAAATAGCACTTCGAACGAGGTTTTCTCGCCAATTTGCTTGGCCATTTCCGCAGTGGCTACGAAGTTCGAAGCAGCTAGCACACTGAAAATCTCGAGGTCGCGGTCTAAAAGACCGCCATACTTTGCCAAAATCTGCCCAGTCATATCACCGAGAATGACCGCCGATGACCCTGTCTTAGCCGCAAATTCTTTCAAGATTTTCTCCGCCGCGCTGATTTGGGCCTCTGTGAGAACAACCTTTCTAAATTCATCTCTCCCCGTCATGTTAGGTTTAGTTTAGCTTAAAGTTGTTTTTGTATTTCGGGAACAAATTTTGCCACCTGATATCGGATATTTCCAAGCATGGCGCTCTGATCTGCAACCACGGTCAAAATGATATTCCCGTCAGGGAAGATTCTTGACAGGATGATTCCGTTTTCATACTCGACCATGCTTTGCTCGACTTTTCCGACATTCAACTCATTGCCAATGCTCTCTGAACTGTGTAGTCCGCCAATGACGATTGCACCAACCGTTTCCATATCCACTTTGCCATTACGCGTCTTCTGCTCAATAACAAACCCGTCTCGACCAATCAGCGCTACGGCTTTCACACCATCAACTTTTACAAGATTGCTGAGCAATTCCGATATTTCGGGCATACACGCAACGAGGTTGGTATTTCTCTTGTGAAACAGACCTCACCTCAAAATATATCGGAGTAGTGTAAATTCCAAAACTATGCAAGACCTCGTTGTCAGCAATCAAATCAATTTTGCCACCCCAATTCACACCAGCGTTTCAATGCTTCCAACTTTGCGTATCCTTTGCGCAAGGTGGCGCACCGATTCAAGTCTTTTTTGGGCAGTGTTTCCTACTTGCCTCGAAGGTTTTATCTTTAACGTTGTTACTTTTAACCAATTAACCAAAGCACTCAACGCATAAACACATGATGAAAACCACACTTTTTGCCACTTTGCTTTCACTTTTACTTACTGCTTGCGGTCCTAGTGCCGAACAAACCAAGCTGTTGAGCGACTTCAAATCGACGGTCGAGCAAATGGCTTCACAAGACAAAGCCTTTCAAGAACAGGAACAGTCGATGGAAAAAACACACGCCGAGATGGAGCAAAAACACAATGAGTTAAAAGCCAAAGGCATTGCCATGCCTGCTCACGACTCCATCATTGCCCTTCATCAAGACATCACTCAAAAACACAAATCCATGCACGCCGCACATGAAAAAATGATTGCTGATTATCAAGCCAAACTTGATGCCTTCACAAAGAACATGCCGCCCGTTGAAGAACTCAAAAAAGCCTACGCTTCAGCAATGAGCGATTTAGAAAATTTGAAAAAGGATTACGAGAAGATGAAAGCGGACCACGAACAAATGCACAAAGACCATGCTCAAATGGAAGCCGACCATGCCAAGCTGACATCTGAATTGAGCAAGAAGCGAAAGTAGTCTTCGATGCCGAAGAAAGTTTCGTTCAACGACTTGGTTGTCTCCATCAGCAAGGGCAATATCGAACCTGTATATTTTTTTTACGGCAAAGAGGATTTTCTCATTGAAGAGTTGATTCGCCTGCTCCGCACCAAAGTCTTTCGCACGAAAGAAGAGGAGCGTGCAAACTTGACCGTGCTTTATGGCGGTGCGGGGTCAGAGAAATCCATCTCGCTTGGGGACATTCTTTCTATGGCCTCTGCATATAGCATGTTTGCCGAGCGACGCATGATTGTCGTACGCGAGTTCGACAAAATCCCAAAGCCTAAAAAAGAACTTCAAAAACCTACTTACCAGGCCCTTGCCGAGTATGTGCGCAATCCGCTTGAGACAACCGTGCTGGTGCTTTGTGCTGGAGAACTTGACAAAAAGGAACTTGCCAAGGAGCCCTTCTCTATTTTGACCGCAGTGGCGTATGAATTTCCACCACTGCGTGACCTGTCAGGCTTTGCGGACGATTACGCCAAGCGATTAGGCTGGCGACTCACCCCCGAAGCGCTCCGGCTCTTGGTTATGTATGCTGGCAGTTCTGCACGCGATATTGGCAATGAAATCCAAAAACTTACGCTCTATGCCGGCCATCGTGAAGACAAGACGCTAACAGAACAGGATGTTTCGGCTGTTGTGGGCGTATCGCGTGAGTATAATGTCTTCGAGCTTCAGAAGGCCATCTGCAACCGCGACCTTCGGCAGTCATCGGGCATTGCACTCAAAATTTTAGAGAAAGAAGAGCCAGTTTCGATTATCAACACTTTAACTGTGCTCTTTACACGACTGTGGAAACTTCACTCGCCTGCTCTTCAACGCATGTCGGAACAAGATGCGGCTAAAGAACTTGGATTGTTCGGCCCGCAAACGCATTTCTTGCGCGAGTATAAACAATATGCTATGCAATTCACGTCTGCACAAATTGAACATGCCCTTGTTGCTCTAAGCCTTGCTGACCAAACTCTGAAAGGCATACATCCCCCTGTGGAGCGTCAACTCCTGATGCTCAAATTGATTCATGCAATTCTATCGTGAGTGTTATTTTATCCCAACTACACAACATTTAACCCAGCAACGAATGTCAGACTTCAACCTTGTCAAACACATTCTCTGCCCTGTTGACTTCTCCGAAAAATCGCTTCATGTTGTCGACCATGCCCTGCGTCTTTCTGATGTCTTCGGCGCCAAAATTTCTGTGTTGAATGTTGTTGATGATTCCTTGCCAGAATATGCTTCGTATCGTCGAAGCGAAAAGGACATGCAGATGCTTCGCCGCACGCTTGAACAAGATTCGCAGAACCGCATGAAGTTACATATTGAGCCGCGCTTGCGCGGCTTTTCTGACTCAAAAATGATGACTTCTTTTGGCAAACCCGCGGATGTGATTGTCAAGCTTGCAAAGGAACAACATGCGGATTTTATCATGATGGCCACTCGCTCGCTTGGTCTGGCGGGACAGTTCATTCTGGGGGGCACGTCTTACAAAATTCTTCGAACTGCGCCGTGTCCTCTTATGGTGTTTCCAAAACCTGAAACACCATTTCGTGCTCTTCGCATCCTGTATCCGACTGACTTTTCAGAGATTTCCCAACTCTCCATTCCTTATCTGTTCAAGTTAGCCAACAATTATGGTTCTGACATTCACCTTGTTCACCACCGTCAGCTGCACAATCCGACCTCTAAGGACCCTATGCGTAGCCTTGAACTCATCAAGCGCTATGCGATTTTGAATCGAATTCCTGCCAATCGCATTTTCCTTAACGATAACATTAAGGGCGTCACGCCCGGTGCGGCAATTCTCAAATATGCCAAAGATTATAACATTGACTTGATTATTCTTTCTACGCATGGGGTTTCGGGCTATAAGCAATTCTTTCTTGGAACAACCGCCGTTGAAGTGTCCAGCAAAAGCGAATGCCCTGTTTTACTGATTCGCAAAACGGAGTTCTAACCCTCTCTTCATTCACTTTGTCGCTTTTATGCGACACTCTCCCCTGAATGTGTTTGATTTTTGCGACACTCCTTCCATTAAACCCTCTTTTTTTGAAAAAATTTAGCGCATTTGGGATTGGCACGCTTTTAGAACTTATGGTGAATCAACAGTCTCTTTGACTGTTTGATTTTCTCAACCATAAACCACTATTCAACTATGAAGAAGACTCTCGTTTCCCTCGTTCTCTTTGGCATTCTTGCCATGCCCACTGTGGCACAGGAAGCGTCATCACAAGCCTTGTCAAGGAGCAATTTAGTGTTCTTGAAATCGGGCGACATTGTGTTCGGCGGACGCGTTGCGCTGGGCGGTGTTGCGGGGGCCTCGTTTGGCTTTGCCGCCAATGCGGAATACGGCATTCAAGAAAATATCGGCGTTGGCGCGTTCTTCGGCTATTCAGGCTACAAGCAAAACATTTTGACTGCTGAAGCCTCCTATACCAACATCTTGGTTTTAGGCTCGGTCAACTACCACCAAGACTTTTTGAAGATTCAAAACCTTGACACTTGGGCGGCGGTCAGTCTTGGCTACAATGTGGCGAGTGTATCGCTAAAACCAAGCTTACCAATTTCTCCTTCTGCCGGCGGCTTTGTTTGGGGCGTTACGGCAAATGCGCGCTACTACTTCACACAAAACCTTGCGCTTGTTGCCAGTGCAGGCTACGGGCTTGGCTACTTGCAAGTGGGCTTAGATTTCAAACTTTGATGTTCTTTCTGTTCTTTGTTCTTTCTCGCAAGATTCTTTTATCGTCATGCTAAGCCGTCTCCACAAGAGGCGGCTTTTGTTTTGGGCGAATTGCGTTGTAGATTTCAGCAAAATAAACCACTTAACATTAGGAGCAATAACTATGAACTTACCTCAAAAGGATAGCATGGTTAATTCCGATACACTTACCCCTCCGAAGTCGGTCACTTCAAGAAAAAAACGCTGGCTTCTGGTTCAGCCGAAAAGCAAAACCAATTTGATGGTTGATTCAGGCAAAGTTAGTATGCCGCTTAATCTTATGATGGTCGGCACGCTGGCCAAGACTCGCTTTGAAGTTGATTTTGTTGATGAGCGCATCGGGGATGTGGTGCCCGAAGATTTATCAAAGTATGATGTGGTTGCTATTACGGCCAGAACGCTGAATGTTTCCAAAGCCTATCAAATTGCTGACCGGGCTCGTGCGCAAGGCGTTCGCGTCATTCTCGGCGGCACACATCCGACCATGATGGTTGCAGAAGCTCAAGAACATGCCACAAGTGTCGTTTTCGGTGAAATTGAATCGGTTTGGGATGCACTGGCTGACGATGTAGAACGCGATACGATGCAACCCCTCTACAAAGCCGGTGCATTCAAATCCATGACACAAATGGGCATGCCAGATTTTAGTATCGTGCTCAATTCGCCCAACTCGAAACGATACAGTTTCAGAATTCCGCTTCTTGCAACAAAAGGCTGTCCAGTTGGTTGTAACTTCTGCACCACGCCAACCATTTATGGCAAATCGTTCCGTACACGCACCAGCGACCTTGTGGTCGAAGAAATTAAGTACCACCAAAATCGCTTGGGCAGGAAAGATATTCACATTTCATTTATGGATGACAACATCAGTTTCCGCCCTGCCTTTATGGAAGAATTGATGCATGCCATGATTGGACTTGGTGCGAAGTGGAACGCTAACATTTCTATGAACTTTCTTGAAAAGCCTGAAGTGCCCAAACTTGCCAAAGAAGCCGGGTGCGAACTGCTCAACATCGGCTTTGAATCCGTTACGCCCGAAACCATCAAGTATGTGCACAAAGGCTCAAACCGTATTAACCGCTACGACGAAGTGGTCGCCAATGTGCATAACGCTGGCATCGGCATTCAAGGCTACTTCATTTTCGGATTTGATACTGATACATTAGGCAGTTTTCAAGGCACTTATGACTTCATCATGCGCAACCGCATTGAGTTTCCTGTTTTCACAATTGCAACGCCCTTCCCAGGCACGCCTTGGTTTGAAGAAATGAAACCTCGCCTTGAACACTTTAACTGGGATAAATACGATACCTTCCACTACATGTATAAGCCTGCGAAGATGGAAAAGGAAGAGTTCCTTCGTAACTTTATCAAAATTCAGCGCGAGATTTATTCGTGGAAGAACATTTGGAAACGGCTGCACGGAAAACCATTTAACTGGATTTGGATGGTTAATGTCGCCATGCATTACTTTACGCATCGGCTTACTCCGCAAATGCTACTCTGATGACTACGCATCAAGCCAGATTGTTACATCATTCGTTGCCGTGCATTGGCAGGCTAATCGTTCATCTTCTTTGAGCAGATTTTGAGCACGAAATTCTTTTTCTTCTCGTGTGAGGCGGGAGAGAAATTCTGCCCCTTCTACAACTCTTACTTTGCATGTTGTGCATAGTCCCAATCCACCGCACGCGCCACCAATTCGAATCCCTTCGTTCAGCGCAAGGCTTTGCAGGCTTTCACCCTCGACAGGTGCTTCGCAAATCAGTTTGTGCGTTTTGACTTGCCCGTTCAACTGCGGAATGACAATCGTAATCACCATGGCGTTTTAATTTTCCACATTAGGCGAAACTCGGCTACGCACCCGACGATTGAACGAAATGCACCATGTTGAGAAACTTGAAAATCATCTTAGTTACATCTTCACGGTGCATCACAACATAATCGCCTCTGTCAACGGCTGAAATTTCATGCTTACGTTGTTCATACTCGGCTTTGCTAATGCAGGTTTTGAAGACGGTGGCTTTGCCTGTAAAGATGAGCCATTTGAGATAGCCATGCGTTTTGAGATAATACTCGCTGATACGCACTTTTTGAACTTCGGGCGAGGTGTCACGCTCATGTCCGATACGATTGACTGCCGACTCGCTCATGCGTCGGCGTGCTTCGGCTGCGTTGATTTCGATGACAACAATAATCGCATAGATTTTGTGCCGCTCTAAAAATTTTTGGAAATGTTTCGCGTGCTCAACAGTTCGCGGATAGCCTACTACGATAAACGGTCTCGTGTAGTAATCATCATGTCTGACAAAACGATGATAAAATTCTTCTAACGCCCAATCCGCAATTTTCACGCGTAAATCGTCAGGCAAATAGACAGCATTTTTCAAGCAGTATTGAATGGTCGCCGCCTCAATTTCATTTTCAGGCTTGTATTTTGCCACCCACTCCGAGAAGGCAAAATATGGCAAGCCTAATTCTTCACTCATCGCTTTGGCTTGAGTATGACGCCCAGCGTAGGTCATGCCTTCAACTACAATACATGTATTTGCGTCAGGTGGCAATTTTTTGAACTCTTCGGCAGTAAGAATGTTCGGAAAGTCTAACTCGGCGAGCACGTTGCTGTAAATCATTTTCGGATTATTTAATTGTTTGCTGAAAATACAATCGATTTCGACCTGCACAAATTTACTGTTTTCAAAGAAAGTGTTTAACTTTGGGCTACTTTCATCAAAACTTAGGTTGATTATGAGGTCCGTTCTTCTCTCATTAGTGTTTGTGTTTTTCTTCTCATCATGCACGACCCAAGAAAAGAAATCTGCGCCCCCGCCGTTAGATGAATATACCAAGAGTGCCCTAGCGCAAGATGCAAAGGCTAGAGCCCTCTACGAGAAAATTGAGCAAGCATATGCTTCGGGCGATAAGGTGCAAATTATTGCGGCATATTTGAATTTTGGAAATTACATGATGTTTGAATCATCCGTGCCGCCGCGCCAGAAGTATCGTCCTGCGCTTAAAGCCTACAACGCGGTCTTGGCGTTACAGCCCGATAACCCCGAAGCGGCCAAGAACAAAAAGACGATTGAAGACATCTACACGCAAATGGGCTTGCCGATTCCAAAAGACTAGCACGATTCAGCATCTTTTTGAAAAGTCGGTTCATTGCGTTTTGCGTGGCCTGCCATATTGCCAGTATTTTTTTAAGCCAATGATGATATAAATCGCAAGCCCTGGCAAAAGCGCAATGCCCCAATCGGAGAGCGAGAGCGGCGCACTTTGAAATGCGATATTCATCGCAGGCACGTAAGTGTAAAGCACTTGTAGGGCAATCATCAAGAAAACACCGAGCCATAGAAGCGGATTGGTGAAAAGCCCCAGTCGGAACATCGAGTAGCGCATTGAACGACAGTTAAAGAGATACATCATTTCGCCCAGCACGAAGACATTTACGGCAAGCGTTCTGGCTTCTTCATTTGAGCGACCTTGTGCTAACGCCCATTCAAAAATCCAGAGCGCACCGGTACACAGAATTGTGCCAACAATAAACAGACGAATTACAAGCTCTGTGGTCAGAATCGGCTCGTTTGGCGGGCGTGGTGGGCGTTTCATAATGTCAGGCTCTTTTGGCTCAAAGGCAAGCATTAAGCCTAACAAAATCGCGGTCGTCATGTTTATCCAAAGAATTTGCACGGGCAAAATGGGCAATGTCAGTCCTGCAAAGACAGCGGCAAGAATAATCAAGCCTTCGCCGAAGTTTGTGGGCAATGTCCAAGCGATGAACTTGACAAGGTTATCATAAACACTGCGTCCCTCTTCAACGGCGGCTTCGATGGTGGCGAAGTTATCATCGGTTAAAATCATATCGGCAGTTTCTTTCGCCACGTCTGTTCCTGTGATTCCCATTGCGATTCCGATGTTGGCTTGTCGAAGCGACGGTGCGTCATTTACGCCGTCGCCGGTCATGGCGACAATCTCACCATTTTGTTGAATGGCTTTCACAAGGCGGAGTTTATCTTCGGGCGCAACACGCGCAAAGACCGAAGTTGTCTTCACGGCTTGACGCAGTTCTTCTTCCGAAAGTGTTGAAAGCGCTTTGCCATTTATTACGCCTTCGGTTTCGGGATTTTTAATAATGCCAATACGCTCGGCGATGGCTTTCGCTGTAAGTTCGTGGTCGCCTGTAATCATTTTGACTTTAATGCCTGCCGCATGGCACTGTGCAATCGCATCAATCACTTCGGGGCGCGGCGGGTCAATCATCGCTTGCAATCCCAGAAACACAAGTCCTTGCGCGACGTCTTCGTGCGAGACCGTTCGTTTTGTTGTTGGAAATAGTTTGTAAGCGAAGGCAAGAACGCGCAAGCCTTGTTTTGCGAGTTCATCGGATTGGTGTTTGATGGTTTCCCAATCAAAGGCTTTGAGTTCTCCTGTGTTGGTAAGGTATTTGTCGCATCGCTCTGCTAACCGCTCCACAGAGCCTTTGAGATAAGCGATATTTCCGCCGAGTGCCTGACTTTCGTGAAGGGTTGCCATGTATTGATAGTCGGATTCAAAGGGAATTGCGTCAATGCGAGGCATTTCAGCGAGCAAGGTTTCACGATTGAGTTTTGCTTTGAGTGCTGAAACGATGAGCGCGCCTTCGGTCGGGTCGCCTTCAATCCGCCATTGACCATTGCTTGAAACAAGCGTTGCGTCGTTGCACAGCAATCCACATTTCAAGGTTTCCGACAAGGCTTTTGCATTGTGTGCCTCAATCGGTTGGTGATTGAGTTGGAACTCGCCCTTTGGTTCATACCCAACGCCTGTCACTTCGTAGTGTTTTCCATCGGCATAGATGGCTTGGACGGTCATTTGATTTTGGGTGAGCGTGCCGGTTTTATCGGAGCAAATAACGGACGCACTTCCAAGCGTTTCGACGGCAGGGAGCTTGCGAATGATGGCATTTCGAGCCGCCATTTTCGCCACGCCGATCGCAAGCGTGATGGTCATTGCCGCTGGCAATCCTTCGGGAATCGCACCGACGGCAAGCGCAACTGCCGCCATGAACATATCTACCCAACTTTCGCCGCGCACTATTCCAACAAGAAAAGTAACTGCCGCAAAAGATAAAATCACATAGAGCAACACTTTGCTAAACTGTGCGATGGATTTGGTCAGGGGCGTTTCCAGCACATCGGCTTCTGCAATCATCTGATTGATTTTGCCAATTTCCGTTTGACTGCCAATCGCTACGACCACACCAACACCTGTGCCGTAGGTTACAAGCATCGAGGAATACGCCATGTTGGTTCTATCTGCCAGCACGGTGTCGCTGTCAATGGGTTTGGATTGCTTGCTGACGGGAACAGACTCGCCCGTGAGTGCTGATTCATCGATTTGAAGTTCACGCACCTGGATTAGGCGCAAGTCCGCTGGCACTTTATCGCCCGATTGCAAATAGACCACATCGCCAAGCGTTAATTCAGCGGCAGGAATGCGCTTCTTTTTTCCCTCACGCAAAACGGTGGCATCGCTTGCAACGGCTTTGGCAAGGGCATCAATTGCTTTTAGGGCTTTGGATTCTTGTAAATATCCAACAACTGCATTCACAAACACGACACCGAAAATGACCGAAGAATCCACCCACTCGTTCAGGAACGCTGTAATAACAGAGGCCACAAGCAGGATATAGACTAAGGGTTGGTTGAACTGTTGGAGAAAAAGTTCGATAGGCGTTTTGCGTTTTCGTTTGGGGATAAGGTTTGCGCCGTATCGGGCTTTGCGTCTTTGCGCTTCTTCTTCGCTTAATCCGCTTTGCAGATTGACACCGAGTTGTTCCAACACTTCATCGGTTTCCAAAGCGAACCAATTTTTCTTTTCCAATGTCGTCGCTTCCATACTGCACGGCGTTTAATGTTGAGAATGTTTTAGGTAAGAAAGGTTTTCGGAAAAAACAAGTAAAATTTTCGCCGCAGGTTATCTCTTCAAGAAGCGTGATAGGAAAAGAGTCCGTGCTTTGTTGCTAAGAAGTGCAAGGTTCGTAAGTCGTTCGGCACTTCGTCGAGAGGAATGAAGTCGTTCTTATCTGACTGCCACATGAGTGCTTGGACAAGTTCATCTTCAATGAGTGTTCTTAGCAGCTCGGAGAGCGTTTTTTCGTCTATGCTTGTCTCTCGCATCAGGTCTTCAAACGAGAGCATAAAGTGCAAGGCTTCAAGAACGCTTTCTTCTTGTTTTGAAAGCGGGCGAATTTTGCGTTTTTCTTGCTCGGTCATTCGTTTTGTCGGGTTGTTTTCTTATCAGTTCTTTTATCAGTTCTTGAATATGTCGCTTGGAAAGTCCAGTTGTTTTGGCAATCATCTCAATTGGCAGATTTTCTTGCACCAACCGTTTTGCAATTTCTTCGGATGCTTGTTGTTTCCCTTGTTGCAAGCCTTTCTGCAAGCCTTCTTGCAAGCCTTTCTGCAAGCCTTCCTTGATAGCTTCCTCTCGGGCTTCTTGGAAATAGCGCGTCTTCATCAGATTAGTTTCCAGCTTCAGCATATTTTTAATCTCCTCTCGAGTTAGGTTCGGAAATTTTGATACAAGAATCTTCTCTAAAATCTCCCAAAATGTTATGCCTGTTTCAGACAAAATCGCCTTTGTTGTTTCAAGCGTTTCTTGTTCATCTGCAATCATCAATCTAAAAATTTCCAACTTCGGAAACAGTTGTTGTGTCTTCGGCAATTTATTCAAATAAATGCGTTGGACTCTGCCGCTCTCCATCAGTTCTTCATAGTTCTTGAACGGCGGCTCAATCTTTTTGCTTGGGAAAATCACCACGCCGCGCCAATCGCGAACTTCGTATTGATGCAGATATAAATAGGTTTCAGCAAAAAAACGACGGTAAAATTTTTTATCGTGCTGAAACTGTGCTTCTACAAAATACGTTGGGCGCGTTTTGTCTTTGGGCTGAAATGTGGCATCAATGCGAAATGATGTTTGCTTCAACTCAACCGATTGACACTTGTAGTGTTTTGCTTCGCTTTCAGGTTGCCCGATTAGAGCAAAAAAGGCTTCAGGTAAATCGTTGAAGATGTGATAAAAAAGATTATCGGTTTTCACTCGTCATCGGTAGATTTTTCGCCGTTCCCAGTTTGTCGTTGGATAGTTCAGCACGGGTGGCGTTGAAGTTTGCGCCGCACCATTTGCGACCACGCTTGATGTTTTCTGCTTCTCGCATAGCAACGCCGCCAGTGCCGCCGCCACTTCTTTGATTTCGGGCGTTGGTTCTTTTTTCGTTCTGTTGTTGTAGAAATTTTGAACAAAGTGTGTGTCGAATTTTCCGCTTCGGAACGCTTCATGTTCAAGGGCAAAGATGCAAAAGGGAATCGTGGTTTCTACGCCAACAATTTCATATTCGCGCAAGGCTCGTAGCATCTTGTTAATCGCCTTTTCTCGGTCGCTATCATGCACGACCAACTTTGCAATCATCGGGTCAAAATACATTGAAATCTCGCCACCCTGCGCTACGCCCGAATCGACGCGCACGCCCGGTCCTTGTGGCTCAACATAGTGTTGCAATTTTCCGATTGATGGCAGAAAGTTGTTCTCTGAATCTTCCGCGTAAATACGGCACTCAATCGCGTGTCCATTGATTTTGACATCGCTTTGCGAAAATGAAAGTGGCTTGCCTTCAGCGATGTGAATTTGCTCGCGCACAAGGTCAAGCCCAGTAGTCATCTCGGTTACGGGGTGCTCGACTTGCAAGCGTGTGTTGACTTCGAGGAAATAAAATTTCATGTGCTTATCGACCAAGAACTCGCATGTGCCTGCGTTCGTGTAGCCGACTTCTTTGGCAAGGCGAATCGCACACTCGCCCATTTCGCGCCGCATTTCAGGCGTGAGAATCGCTGACGGGGCTTCTTCAATCACTTTTTGATTGCGCCGCTGAATCGAACACTCGCGCTCGTTGAGCCAAACGCCGTTACCATGCTCGTCTAAGAGCATTTGAATTTCAATGTGTCGCGGATTTTCCAAATACTTTTCAATGAAGACTCTGCCGTCGCCAAAGGCGGAAATGGCTTCGGCTTGTGCTAATTGAAAGAGCGATTCAAAGTCTTCGGCGCGCTCGACTTTTTTCATGCCTTTTCCGCCGCCACCTGCCGCCGCCTTGACCAATACAGGATAGCCAATTTTATCCGCAAAGGCTTTGGCTTCTTTGACATCATCAATCGAATCGGGTGTGCTGGGCGCAACAGGCACACCAGCTTTCATCGCCAATTTCTTCGCTTCAATTTTATCGCCTAAGGTGTGAATGACGTGCGATTTCGGTCCGATGAAAATAATTCCGCTCTCCTCGCATCGCTTGGCGAACTCGGCATTTTCCGATACAAAGCCATATCCGGGGTGAATTGCATCAGCCCCACTTTTCTTTGCAACTTCTATCAGCAACTCCTGACGCAAGTAACTTTCGCGCGAGGTGATTCCGCCCAAGCAATACGCCTCATCAGCAAGGCGATGAAAGCGCGCATCTTTATCGGATTCCGAATACACGGCAACCGATTGAATGCCCATTTCGCGCAACGTGCGAAAAATTCGAATCGCAATCTCACCACGATTTGCGACCAAAACTTTTTTGATGGTTCTCATAGTGTTGATGAATTGATGAACGGTTTAGAGTGGAAAATTTTTTCAAAAATACCGAAAATGAACGGATAGCATGCATTGAATAACGGCTTCACTCTTCTACTCCCATAACTTGCTATGTTTCAAGTCGTTATTGTTGATTTTTTAGTAAGTTGCTATATTTTCATTCCGATTCTATGCTCTACGCACGAACATCTGACTATACTTCGCCCGAATAGCACAAGCCTTGATTTGAACAGCACTCTTCAACAACGTGGTTACAGCAAATAACTCTTGAACTTCTGCTGCCGATGCACTGTTACCTGAACGTCAGCGTAGTTCTCATACTTTGTTTTTCATTTTCATTTCTTGCAACTTCATCACTTTCTGCTTTTGCCAGCAAAAAACGCAAGTCTGAATCGGTCAGACTTTCGGGTATTACCGAAGCCGAGCGCATCAATGAGTGTGCAGAAAAAATTGCGCGTGAATTGCGCTCCCGACAACACGCTTTCGGCGTCTTGATTCAAACGGCTTCGGGAGATGTTCTTTACGAACTTAATTCCCATCGGCTCTTCAAGCCTGCCTCAAATTTGAAACTCATCACTTCTGCCGCCGCAATTGAAAAGCTTAAACCTGATTTTCGCTATCGCACAGAATTTTACATCGATGGCAACATTACGCCTGATGGTCTCCTGCATGGAAATCTTATCGTCAGTGGCTCGCCTGACCCGATTCTTTCAGGGTTCTTCGACCAACGCATCAACGAAATTGTTCACTCTTGGATTGACACGCTCAATGCACGCGGCATTTCTGCGATTCTCGGTGATTTAATTTTGGACAATAGTTACTATTTCGGAAACAACGTTACCCTTGCGGAACAAGATTCCTACAAGCCACTCGAATTTTTCACCGTTGCCAGTTTCAGAAACGCTGACGCTAAACAACTCTCAAAAGCCCACATTCGTCGGTATCGAACGATTAAGCTCAAAAATGGAAAGACAAAACGAGTTGCCTATCGCTATCGCCGAAGAGCAAGACTGCGCAAGGTTACCGTTGAACCTAATGCGTATATGATGGAAGTTTTGCTGGCAGAACTTCAAAAGCGGCACATGATTGTCAGCGATGAGGTCAAAAAGATTGCTTACTCGCTCACGCTTGACCGAACAAAGTGGCGACATCTCTACACACATTTTTCTCCGCCACTTGAAGAATTGTTGAAAATCATTAATAAGCACTCGGATAACTTCTACGCTGACCAACTGCTACGCACACTTGGTGGCGAGTTTCGCGGTGAAGGCTCAATCGAGAAAGGTATCGATGTCGTTAGAGAGTTTCTCATTTACAGTGTTTATGCACGTCCTGATGAATTTCGACTTGTCGATGGGTCGGGGCTTTCGCATGCAAATCTCGTTACGCCTGAACTGCTTGTCAGAGTTATGCGCTACATGCGTTCTTGCAGTGAACATTTCCAAGCCTACTATGAATCGCTTTCCATTCCAACCGTTGATGGCACTCTGGGTGGCAGAATTCGGCACGAACTTGCCACCAACATTCGTGCGAAAACAGGTTCCATTAGTGGCGTCATTTCTCTTTCAGGATACCTGACCAGCCGCAGCGGGCAACAAATCTATTTCTCCATCATCAGTAACAATATCAGCAAACGACGCGCAAAAGCTATCGAAGACAAAATCTGCAAGTATCTGCTTGAGATTTGAGCCGTCTCTCACTCCTAGTGGAATCCACACTTGGGCGCTTTCTTTTTCATCACAAAGCGAACAAAATCGCACACGGATTACACAGATTAAACTGATTTCACACAGATTCACTTCATGCCTTCATAATTGCCACAGCAAAAATTGCACACACCCAAACAATTGAACCCGATTGCACAAAATTCAAACCTTCACTTTTTCTTTTATATTCTACTAAAAATTTCTCTACCATTAACGAACTTTTCCAATCTATGACGACTGAAACGTTGACACGACCGCTCAATGGCACAACGCTCCAAAATGGAACGCCGCAAACCAATCCGCTCCGCACACGACACGATTTCGATGCCATGCGCAAAGCCTGCGAAAAAGATTTAGGCAAATTTCATGGCGATATTGCCAAACGCGAAATCCACTGGTTTGATTCAAAACTTGGTGCTTGGATTACTTACTCCGACGCTGAAAAAAAATGGCTCG
>Ga0197142_1000057_pt1 | contig 86780 bp, 95 predicted proteins | sample GBS60_MetaG_FD_148614 | JGI IMG/M metagenome (GOLD analysis project Ga0197142, IMG submission 148614) | Sediment microbial communities from Great Boiling Springs, Gerlach, Nevada, United States - GBS 60_MetaG | ecosystem: Environmental > Aquatic > Thermal springs > Hot (42-90C) > Sediment... | reverse complement strand
AGATAATCAATGATGAAATCGGTGTCAGGAGAATTGGTGTAGAGACAAGTTTTTACGGTTAGCGTTCGTTCATAACCATTAGGAATAAACTCGTTTAGGAAATCTACTAAAATTTTTTCGTCAGAATCGGGAGCGGTTCTATTGCCCGTATCGGGGTCTATAACTTCGCCAGGATAGTGTAGAGCGAGTTTCATACCCAAAGGACCGCCAAAATTGCTTGCAGGTAGAATTGGAAAACCGTAGAAGCCATAGCCTTTATTTTTAAGAAGCCAGCACGGGAAAGTGCCGAGTGTGAAATCTTCCCATTTTTTAGGATTTACCCATGCAATCGCTTGACGAGTAACCGTAAGTTTAGAAGAAAGAGTGGGAATCAATTTGCCAGTCCAAGAGCCTGCGGTAATAATAAGTTTTTTTGCTTGGTAGTTACCTTTGTTTGTCGTGAGCGTAATTATGCCTTTTTCGCGTTTCCACTCGAGTGCTTTTTCATGAGTGCGAATGACGGCTCCTTTGCGAAGGGCTTGTTCTACAAGAAGCAGAATACTTTTTTCAGGGGTAATAAATCCTGCATCATGCTCAAAGAGTCGCTGAAAATGTTTGGGAAGTTTGAATTGTGGATATTGGCGAGTGCAATCGGCTTCGCTAAGGAAGTCAATCGGGATATTATATTTTTGAGATGAACCAATAACCGATTTTAGAAATGCATCATCAGGTTCAGCGAAGTATAAAAGTCCTGTTTTGTAATAGACTTGTGAGCCGGTTTCAGATTCTAATGTTTTCCAATTTTGGTAAGCGCGTTCTAAAAGTGGCACATAGCCTGAACCTTCGCCGTAGGCTCTGCGAATGACGCGACTTTGTCCTGCGTGTGAGCCGTATTCATGTGGAATATCAAACTGTTCTATTCCTAAAACACGGTAACCTCGTTTGGCTAAATGATAGCATGCTGAAGCCCCCATACTTCCAACGCCTAATACAATGACGTCAAAGTTTGTTTTAGGTGGTGCGTTTTGAATGTGTTGTTGAATATAAGCGTAAAGTTCAGAAGTAGAAAGTGCGGCGGCAAGTGCGCCCGAAACCGTGTAAAGAAAATCTCTGCGCTTCATTGGCGTAAAGGTTTGTAATTTGTTATCTAATACCGCAGGAAATTGTGCAAAAGTAAATAGTCTTCTAGTCTTTTACATTTATGTATGGGAACAGATTAGACATCCTATTTCTAATTCGGTCGAGCAATGTGATAGGCTTGCGAAGCGGGTCAATGCGCTTTTGGATTCCAACGCGATAGATGCCGGGTTTGAAAAAGGACGGGCGATGGTCAGCGACTTTGGTCGCTTGAGTTTTGTCAAAAAATCCTTCAAGCGTAGTATTGCTGAAAAGTGTGTGGTTCAAAACTGCACCATCTTTCCCCACAACAACAATAAACTCTGATGGATTCGCGGGATTCGTATACAGTTCGTAGTCGCCACAGAGTGCATGCACATGACCACTTCGTTCAGACTTTGCAAAGAAGGTCTTTGATTTTGCTTTCTCAAAGCCCTTCAGGATTTTGTTGATACGCATAAATTGCACATCGCCTTGATGACCTAACATATTTTTCCTCCATTGATTTTATAGTTAACAAGATAAAGAGAAAGAACAGGAAAACCTCTATCGCGGCTAAAAGCCAAACCGACCATCATATTTTCTTTTTCTTCCACCAAGAATCCAATGTCTAACTCGCCTATAAACAATATCGTTAATATCAACTGCGTCCCATGCAAGATTATTCAATTCTAAATCATCAGGAAAAGTATTTATTAGAGAATTAGGCAAAATCTCATCTGCATTGGGCAGGTTGCTACACTTTTCGAAATCTAAATTGATTTCCTGCATTCCATTCCACTCTCGTTTCTTTTTTTCTTTTTTCATGTGCTTGCGTTTTATTTTTTTTGAATTTTTATCAGTAACTGTACAACTTGAACGTGTTCTATATCGTCAGTAGTCAACGAACTCGGCAAACATATATCCTCTTAATCAATCTTACACATTTGCTTTTAACAAAACCTATCGTTTGAACGCTCTCTTCATCTGATTAAAATGTTTGCTCCAAAAGTAAAGGGCTATTCGAGAGAAGTCAATACTGATTTAATACGGTCATGTAAGTATTGGAAAAATCAACACTTACGGATTCGCTCTTCTTTTTTGCTCAAAATCGGGTTAGAAATTGGACGAGATTATCCTGCCGTTTCAGGCGCAATTTGGTGCGAATGCTAAGGCGATGCGACTCCACACTGCGCACCGTGAGGTTCAGCAAGCGAGAGAGAACTCTTGAGACAGCAATTTGAACGATGGCGGTTGCAGAGGGAGACGACTTTTTGGCAAAGGCTTCTGCAAAGATTCAACGCAGAAACAAAAATAAGATTACGGTTTCATCACACAATATCTAAACCCAATCCAAGAGTCGCCAGCATTTCCGTCTGGCTGTATATCTATCACTTTAACACCAAGAGGGTCAAGTAGTTTAAGAACTTCTTCTTTTTTTATTCCATGAACTTCCATGACTGCCATACTTCTAAATTTTAAGCGACGATATACGTTTAATAACGAAGGGAGAAAATTTCTAATTAGGCTTCTTATTTTGCTTACATCTTCACTTGGGAGTTGAAAAATAAGCACTCCATTTTGAGAAAGTACTCTCACAAATTCTTTAATATATTTTTTAGAATAGATAGGTTCTATATGTTGAAGGGTAATGTTGGTGTAGATGAAATCAAAGAAATTGTCATCGAAGAGCGCAAGGTCATCACGTTCGTTCAAATAGTATTTGCATTTATTGCCGTAGCGATTATACGTATTTGCCAGTTCTATCATAGAAGGGGAAATATCAACGCCATAGACTTCATCAAAATGATTGGCGAGAGCTTGTGTTAATCTTCCGACTCCACAGCCGAAATCAAGTGCTCTTTTTTTTGAAAGTTGGATATTTAATGATTCAACATAGTTCATAGTTGAAAGAATTTCTTGTGTGCCAGTGTAGAAGAACTCATCTAAACTCCACTTTCCGTGCCGTTTGGAGGGGTCGGTGAGTATTGCCCAGAGCGGGTCGTCTTTACCAAATTTATTCCAGTTTTTTTGTAGTTTTTTCAGATCCATAATTTTTCGTGGTTGTATACATATTTTAAGCAATTTTTAATGCAAAATCAAGATCGAGTCAAAAATTGGACAAGATTATCCTTCCTTTTTAGGCGCAATTTGGTGCGAATGCTAAGGCGATGCGACTCCACACTGCGCACCGAGATGTTCAGCAGGCGCGCGATGTCTTTGCTGGAAAGATTGTTTTTGAGCAAGGCGCAGAGTTTCAGTTCCGTCGGAGTCAGTTGCGGAAAGGCTTGGGACAACCGTGTCAGAAAATTAGGGTATAGCAGTTCAAATTGCTGTTGGAGGAGTTGAGAATTTTGATTCTGCGAAGCATGTGCGTTGAGTTTTTGCAGAAGTGCGTCAAAATGTCTCTCGCTACTTGGCGAGTTTTTGAGTTTGAGGAGTTCATCGCGCAGTTCGGCTATCAACTGGCTATTTTGCGTCAAAGTGAGCGTGAGTGCTTGGAGTGCACTTTGTTTACGGGCAAGTTCGGCTTCAAGGGTGTTGCGTTCCTGAATGTAGCGGTCAATTTGCATGGAGAGTTGAAGTTTTTTCAAACGCGCATCAGCGTTAGCATTGAAAATGTTACGCTGAACTTGATTGAGCCGTTCTTGCACCTCGAGTGCTTCTCTGTATCGTCCTTGTGATTTGTATAATTGAGTCAGCGCGTCAAGAATATCACTGATTTGCGAATCGGATTGAACGGATTCGGAAAGCGTGAGGGCTTCGGTGAGATATGTATGTGCAGTTGTCCAATCGCCGTCTTCGGTGTAAAAAAATCCGAGATTAATGAGCACATCAATGCATGCGTATTTTGCGCCAATTTTCTGCGAGAGCATCAAGGCGTGGTGATAGTGTTCGAGGGCTTTTTGACGATTGCCCAAAAGTTTATGCACGTTTCCGATGTTGTTATGATAAAATGCGAGGGTGTTGTCGTCCTTTAAGGCTTCTTCGTTTTGAAGACTCTCTTCAAAAAATTTCAGGGCATGTTGTAAATCGTTGGGGTTTGAATGGAGTTCGCCAAGTCGGGCATAAACATTTCCAAGATTGTGATGTGCTGTGTGCAAGTGCCGTTGAAAACCGAAGGTTTCCGCAATCTGCCTACTCTGTTCAAATTCGGGCAACGCCAATTCATATTTGCCTTGATTCAAGTGAATCAATCCAATGTAATTATGTAAGATAGCCAGTTGCTCCTGTGCGCCGAGCTCTTGGGCGAGCGAGAGCGCAAGATGTAAGTGTGAAAGGGCTTCATCATAATCATCAAGATAGATGTAGAAGAGTGCAAGGTTTTGGCGTGCCAGCAGCTCAAGGTTCTGCTCCGCTGATTTCATCGCAAAGGATAAGGCTTGCTGACTATGAACGACTGCCTCTTTGAGGTCACCTTGTTTCCAATACGCAAACCCTATCAGGCGATAAAAAGCGGATAAATGCGAAGCATCGTTTGATTTCAATGTCTCAATCGCTTCGCGTGCGGTTTCAATCGCTTGCTGAAAGCATTGCGCTTGGAGCTCAAGCTCACATTTGAGCAAGAGACACTCAGCCATGCCGTTGGTGTAGTGTTTGGTTTTGGCAATTTCGAGTGCGGCTTGCACACGTTCAAGGGCTTGTTGAGGCGCAGTGTGTCGTAGGGTTTCGGCTTGGGAAAGCAAGTCCTGAACGGTGCGTTTGTAGGCTTCTTGTGGCATGGGTTCAATCAAAAGTTATAAACGAACAACTTTTTGAGAATATATTTGCGCCAAGTCAACTTGTCAAGACACTTGAAGCAATGCCATGATGCGGATTTACCTTGATAGTGCTTCAACCACGCCGGTTGCGCCTGAAATCATTGAAGAAATGATGCCATTTTTGACGCATCAATTTGGCAATGCTTCTTCAATTCATGCTTTCGGGCAGACTACACGAAACGCCTTAGAATTAGCAAGGGAAGAATTAGCGAGGGAAATCGGTGCAAAGCCATCAGAAATCTTTTTTACATCAAGCGGAACAGAAGCGGATAACTTGGCGCTCAAAGGCTTTGTAATGGCAAGACTTGGCGAGCCGATTCAAATTATTACCTCAATGTTAGAGCATAAAGCCGTCTTGGAAAGTGTGGAGTGGCTTCAAAAAACATTCAAGGTTGCTGTTGATTACGTGGCGCACGACGAACAGGGTCGGTTGGATTTAGAGGATTTGAAAAGGAAGATTCGCCCGAATTATCGGCAACTGATTTCCGTCATGCATGCCAATAACGAACTGGGCAACATCAATCCTATCAAGGAAATAGGGGCGATTGCAAAATCGGCGAATGCGCTGTTGCATACCGATGCGGTGCAAAGTGCGGGCAAATTAAAACTTCATGTTGATGAACTGGGTGTAGATTTGATGGCCATTTCGGGGCACAAGTTTTATGCGCCAAAAGGCATAGGTGCAATTTACATTCGCACTGGTGTGCAAGTAGAAGCGCTCTTGCATGGCGGGACGCACGAGCGCAATCGCCGCGCAGGCACAGAGAACGTCGCGTTCAGTGTTGCCCTTGCAAAAGCCCTTAAACAGGCTCACGCTGAACTCCAACAAACAAACGCACATGTGGCTTTGTTGCGGAATGTCTTTTTGGAAACACTGACAAAGAGCGGCGTTCCATTTCAGTTAAATGGTGATAGCGAACATTGCCTTCCCCACATTCTCAATCTGTCATTTCCAATTCCGAGCAGGCAAAAACTGGTGGGAGATGTCTTGCTCTTGGCATTCGATGCGGCGGGGGTGGCTGTTTCAAGTGGAAGCGCATGCACCAGCGGAACGGCGAAGCCTTCGCACGTGCTCTTAGCGCTGGGCAAAACGGAACACGAGGCGCGGGCAAGCGTGCGAGTGTCGTTCTCAAAATTCAACACGGTTGAAGAAATAAGTCAAGCGGCAAGCCGAATGGCAGAAGTGCTAAAACGACTATTGTGATAATCGAGTTTGCGCAATCACATCTAAAATGCCCACACGAATCATCATCACGGCAATTGCCGCCATGAAAAGCGAAGCAACTTTGGCAATAGCCTTAGCACCGTTTGGTCCCATCAACTTGCGCATATATTCCGAGAAGTAAAAAAGCAAAAACACGATAACAAGGTTCAAGATAAGTGAGAGTGTCGTCATCAAGAAACCATATGTGTCGTGAAGAATCAGCAAAGTGGTTAGTGCGGCAGGGCCGGCAATCAGTGGAATGCCAAGCGGCACAATGCTGATGTTTTCGGGGTCAGCGGGCTGTTTAGATTCATCGGCACCAGATTGCACCAAGTCGCGAATGGCAATTAAGAGCAGAATCAAGCCGCCTGCGATGCGGAAATCGGAAATGCTAATGCCAAGAAAATGGAAAATTTGTTGTCCGCCAATCATAATCACAACCGCAATTGCAAACGCCGTGAATACGGCTTGCGTAGTAAGGCGGCGGCGTTTGTTATCAGGAAAGGATTGCGTGAGACCAATAAAAATCGGCAATGCACCCGGCGCATCAATCGCAACAAAGAGCGGAATAAAGGTGAGCAAGAAATTTTCAAAACTGAACGTGAAATTTGCGCCGTCAATGAGAAGAAGCATAAAGCGTGTGTAAGTGTTCTAAAAGGTAGAAGTTGAAAATGTCGGGCTGTTCGAGATTGGGCAAGTGTCCTGCGCCTTGAATCACTTTCATTTGGCTGTTTTTGACGCCATCGTGAATAACCTTCAAAACCGATTCGTTCATCAGTGCATCTTCGGCACCAGCCATCACAAGCGTTGGAACGGTAATAGAAGGCAGAAGGGGAGTAGCATCTTCTCGAGAGGCAAGGGCTTTAAGGGTTTCTGCAATCGCTTCGGGCGAGAGTTGGCGAATGATGGATTCAACACGCTTGACAACTTCGGGACGCGACTGGTGCGACGTGGCGCCAAGAAGTTTGGGAAGCATACGCGAAACAGCTTCTTCGTTGCCGTGTTTCAAGACGGCATCAAGAAATTCGTAGCGTGTTTTCTTGCCTTCGGGTGTATCGGCTTCGGCGCGTGTGGCACAGAGGACAAGCGATTGAACTTTATCGGGATACTTTTTCCAAAATGCGAAGGCTTTATATCCGCCCATGGAAATCCCAACAAGCGTTGCGCGTGAAATGCCGAGTGAATGCATCAAATCATTGAGCGCATCGGCATAGTCGCTAAATGACCAATTCGATTTTGAGGGTGAACCGTTAATGCCAAAAGCATTTGGTGCAAGCACAGCGTAGCCATGATTGGCAAGATTATCGATTTGATTTGACCACATCTCGGCAGAAAGCGGAAAGGCATGGAGCAGAAGAACGGCTTTATCTCGTGCGTTCAGATTTTTGGCAAGGTAAGTGAGCATCAGCAGTGAGATGATGGATGAAACAGTTACAAAAGCGTTGCCAAGTCCAAGTGAAGCGTGTCGCAGAATGAAGGGTTCTGCGGCACTTTGCCGGTTCCTTTTTCGTATTTGTGCCATTCGTTTTTCTTGTAGTCATAGACAAATCCTTCGACAATGCCGCGTTCATCAGCCTCAATGAGCCGTCGGACTTTGAGTTTATCACTGTGCACGCCGCCGGTATGCGTAATTTCAATAATTACGGGCGGTTCTGATAAAAGATTGTCGTAAAGAGAAATATCGGGGTCAGGACTGACATCACCTTCTTTAAGTTGGGTTTCGGGAAACGGTTCGAGTGAAATGGCACCACGCTCAGAGCGCGCATACAAAGGTGCAATCAATTCAATCATGCGTTGAGGTTCTTGGGGTGCTTTGATCTCCATCAGCAAGGCTTCTTCGAGCGTAATCATTGTTGTGAGAGCTTAAGCGGTTTTTCATAGAGAGCATCAAAGACCATTCGGTTTGCCTTTACCTGCTTTTTCGGCTTCGCGAAGTAAGGCATTGGCTTCTCGAATCAGACGTTGTGCTTCGATACGTGCTTCATTGATGATTTCTTCGGCTCGGCGTTTGGCCTCATTGTCCACGTTAGCGGGTATCTCGCCTTCTTTGGGCGGAATACTGTTCGGAACAGGCATGTCGCCAAATGAAAAAGGAGGTAGCGGGTTCAAGCTGGCGTTCAAACTCTCGAGCAATATACGGCGAGTTTCTTCGCCTTTGCGTGGTGCAAAAAGAATGCCCATCACGGTTCCAAGGCCGGCGCCGATGAGTGTTCCCCAAAACAGCCCTTTGTAAAAGTCGTTTTTCTGCATCTTTCAAAACTTATTGTTGGAGTTGCTTAATGCTTGCTTTGTAACCCAATTCACTAATGCCTGCAATGAGTGTTTCTTCAGTAATTTTGGAAGCATCGAATTCAACTTCGGCATCGCCAGTTTCTTGGCTGACCTGCACCGATTTGACCCCATCAATCTTGGTTAATTTTGATTCAATCGATTGTTCGCAACTGGTGCAAACCATGCCGTCAATCTTCAAGGAAACTTTCACGAGCGAGGGCTTCGGCAAATCCTTTTTTTCAGGACCACAACCGATAAAGACGAATAGAACAAGAGCAAAAGTTAGAATCTTCATGTGCTTTAAACATTTGAGTTGGAGAAAGGACGAACAAAGTTACGAAAATTAGGGGGAATCTTACTTAAATTTTGCAACTTTTTCAATAAGCAGGAAAGCATTATGAAGCCAATTTACTACTTCTTAGGTGCAGGGATTTCGATTGCACTCTCAATTTACCTATTTGTGTTCGCAACAAGTCCAAACCACGAGCTGGCTGGAATTTTTGTTGGGCTTTGGGCGCCAACCATTATTGGCATTGGCATCTATAATGAACTGATTAGCATCTACGAAGAAATTGTCTATCAGCGCAAACAGCGTGAGCACAGAGAATAGAAACCATGGAGCATAAGAAATTTCTAACACTGGCCTTGGTGGGTATCTTCGGTGGTGTGGGCTGTGTCTTGCGATATCTTATTTCAAGCGGATTGAACACATGGCTGGGCAGAGCGTTTCCTTATGGCACGCTGGCGGTAAATGTGATTGGGTCGTTCATCATTGGAGTTGTTTTCGAGGTGGCTTTGCGTGGTAGTGTCATGTCGCCAACCTTACGATTAGCGCTCACTGCAGGCTTTTTGGGAGGATTAACCACATTCTCCGCATTCAGTTTCGAGACCGTAGAACTCTTTCTGAATGGTAAATATCTCACAAGTGCGCTGAACATATTAATCTCATTAGTTGTGTGTTTGCTCTCCACTTACTTTGGCATTTCGCTTGTGCGACAGCTCTAAACGAGGCAGGGGTTATTGAATAAATTCCAGCGAAGGGTTAGAGTGAAAGGTGATGAGCGCTGTCAAGCGTTGGGCTTGGATGGGGTTTTATACAGATTTTCCTGAACGGCTCTGGCATTGCGCTTCATTCGACGCAATCCTGTCCGAAACACTGGGGTTTCTCCAAACACACGCTTGAAGACAGACTTGGTCATGCCTAAAATATCTTGTTCAGAGATGCGTTGCACTTCGGGCTTGGGAGTCAATTCCGCAATTGATGTCGGCTTCGAGAAGCGGTTCCAAGGACAAACCTCTTGGCAAATATCACAGCCAAAAAGCCAGTTGCCAATCATAGATTTTTCTTCATCTGTAAAATCGCGCTTGAGCTCAATGGTGAGGTATGAAATGCACTTTCGGGCATCGACTTGTCCGTCGTGCGTAATTGCGTGAGTTGGACAAAGGTCAATACAAGCCGTGCAAGTGCCGCAGTAGTTTTGAAGGTATGGTGGGTCGTAGTCCAGTGCGCAGTCAAGCAGTAAGTTCCCGATGAAAAAGAATGAACCAAAGCAGCGTGAGATTAAATTCGTGTGCTTGCCAATCCAGCCCAGTCCTGAACGCTGTGCCAGCACTTTATCCATGGTCGGAGCAGAATCAACAAAGGCGCGCCCATTCACCTGACCGATAAGGTCGCAAATGAACGAGAAGAGAGCTTGCAGTTTGGATTGAACAACACGATGATAATCTTGACCTTGTGCGTAGATAGAAATTTTGCCGACAGCACGTTGAGGCAAATGAGCGGGGAAGTAATTCGCAAGTACCGAGACAACGGATTGAGCTTCGGGCATTAAGGCTTTGGGGTTGATGCGCTTTTCGAAGTTTTCCTCCATGTAGTGCATTTCGCCGTGCATGCCTTTTGCAAGCCACTGCTCTAACTTTCGGGCTTCATCGGAGAGTTCTTCCGCACGTGAGATACCGACAGCGGAAAAACCGAGCTCGAGCGCACGGGCTTTGATTCGATATGACCATTCACGCTTTGGACGCATGGTAAAACGGTAGAAGCGTCTGTGGGTTCAGACGCTTCTCAAAGATGGACTTTTGAGCAAATGAATTAGTCTTGTTCAGGGACCTCAAGAATACGCTCGTTGCCATTGGCATCGAGGAAGCGAACTTTGAAAGGACCCGTTTTGAGGCTGGTCGAGGCGCTGTTTAGTTCGTTTTGGGTAGCCTTGCGTTTGCCAGATTCGCCGTTAGCATTCACGAAAGCGGTTTCACCAGCGCCGACGGTGAATTTCTTGCCGTCTTTGGTTTCAAATTCGCCGATGCCTTCGACAATGGTGAGCGAAGAGCCATCGCTGTCGCTAATATATGCCCCAGAAGTGCCTTTGATGGATGCGACTGAAGTGGGTGAAACGAAACGGAACTGTTCCCCCGGCTTTTGCTTGATGTTGAAGCCAAGCTTGCCGAAGTTGATGTCAACGGCTTTTTCCATTTTGCCATCGGCTTTATCGCCACGCACCTTGATTTCAGAGTTTTCTTGAATGCGAATCACGGAACCATCCACGAAGCGAAGGATAGAGAATGACTTTTCACCCGTTTTGACAGCATCGCCAGAGTTGAGGTTTTGGCCGCGCTGTGCAGGTCTGAACGGCAGATTACCAATTTTGGCTTGGACATCCTTAACGGTCTTGACTACAATAGCAACATCGGCAACAGGCGTGCGATTGGATTGAGATGATTTGGTCTCGTTGCCGTTTGCAGAAGCAACGCTCACAAAGAAGAGCAGAACCAGCGTGCTTAGAATTGCGGACTTCATGGCTTGAGTGTTTTGGAGTTTCATGGTTATCTCCGATTATTTCCATTCTCGATTTACTTGCTTAAAGCTCGAGCGAGGGCTTCGCCGTCAGTGCTATTGGTGTATTCTACACCTTCAATAGGTCCATCAAACGAGACAAAGCGGGTACGCGGGTCTCGGAGCCAATCGGGCGCACTGGCGCCATATTTTTCAAGCAAGAGCCGACGAATCTCATCAGAGATGGCAAGGTTATTGGTGGTCGAGGCGCTATTGCCTGAAAGATTTTCAGACATACGAAACACGGCAATCGCTTCGGCGCGTCGGCCACCGGAAACTTCACCTTCAATCAAAAGCACATATTGCTGACCAGCTTGCAACTGCCGCACGCCACCAGTCGGATACTGATAACTTGGTGTAAAAACGGTTTCATCAACCATTGGAACGGTATTGCGGATGAGCGCAATGTTGGCAGATGCAGTTGGGTCTTGGAAAATACGCACACGATAAGCGTTGGCATTGCCTTGCCAACGAATCGTGGGAAACGGATTGCTAACTTCCGTCGGCGTCAGTCCAGCAGGCGGGTAGATGAGGTCAATGTAGGCTTCTTGCTGGTTTTGAATCACAAAAGTGATGGGCAAAACATCAACAGGTGTATTATCATTCCGATTAGCGAAGAGCTCAAAGAGCAAGGTGTAGCTACCTGATGGGAATCGTCCGCCAGCGGTTTGAATAATCTCGCGAAGCAAATCTCGTGCACCATCGTCTGTTCTCCCGCTAAGGCGCCAGGTACCACTGGCTAAACTGTTGTTGGTTTGTTGTGTATAGCCATGAAAGTTTTCAACCCACCTGCTCTCACCAGAGCCAATAGGCTGACCATTGCGAGAAAATTTCATCTTCAAGCGTGTTGCAACGGGCGGACCATCGTTGCGAAAGGCAAGCAGGAGCACAGTAGGCGGATTAACTGGAAGGTTACCGTCAAGAACAATCGAAGCAAATGAAGCAATCGTAAGCTGGGCAGGGTCAACTAAAAGGCGGCTTGCGGCACGGTCAAATTGTGGACTCTGTGCATACATAGGCACCGCCATAGCCAGCAGAAGTAAAGTGTGTTTCAGAAGTCGCATCGTTGAACTCTCTCGGTTTATGGTTAACAGGGTTAACAGTTGAAATTTCATGCCATACTACGCTAATTTTTATCTATGTGCTGTGACGGTTATCACAGGAAAAAATGTGCCTTACAAGGGCTACTGAAAATAACAAGGGTTTAGCGATTTTGAAAAATTTTCTGAACGGAAAATAAACTGCCAAGTAGCCCAAGTAGCAAGCCGAATATAGCAAGCAGCCCATAGACGCGATAATCGGGCAGAGCAATAGCCTCGTAAAGGTCAGGATAAATTTCGAAGAGCGCAAGGTCAACAATCGCAAGCAAGAAAATGGCAATCAGACCACCAAGAAAGCCTTGCAACGCTCCTTCTATCAGAAACGGCAAACGGATGAAACAGTGTGTTGCGCCAACAAGGAGCATAGTGCGAATGATTTCTTGCTTGTTCATAACAATCAGCCGAATGGTATTAGAAATCAAGGCAATAGCACTAACCGAAATGAGCATACCAATGCCGCAAGTAATGTAGAACAAAAGTCGTGCGTTGCGGTCAAGTCCTGCCAAAAATTCCTTGTTGTAGCGAGCCTCTAAGACACCCTCGCGTGCTTTAACTGACGAGACAAATGCTTCCAAGCTATCGAGCGTAGCATACTCCGATTTGAGTTTGACCTTAATAGAGGCTGGAAGCGGATTAGTGCCCAGAAGAGCAACAATATCTTCGCCGAATTCTGACTTAAAAATGTGCGCCGCGCTATCGGAAGAGATATAAACAACGTGCTGAACCTGTGGCTCATATCGAAGCGAAGCGGCAAGCGCTTTTGCATCGGTTTCTTTAAGCGATTGGCTTAGAAAAAATTCAACTTCCACTCTTGAGCGAATCTCTGAAAGCACACGAGAAGCATTGAGCGAAAGCGTGGCAAAAATTCCAAGCAGCACGAGCGAAAGGCTAATGGTGAAAACAGCAATCATACTAGCAAGTTTTGCGCGCCGAAAGCCAGAGACACTTTCAGAAAGGATGTAGCGAAAATTCATGGTGTGCAATTGCAGTTATGTTCGAGTGAACAGCGCCAGAGCTTTATTACGCTGAACGGCATGGTCGACAATCGGAAGCGGATAATCTTTTCCCAGTTCAAGCCCAAGTTCTTTCAGTGAAAGTGGGGACTGTTTAAGAAGGTCATAGGGGGCGTGGATATATTTTTCAGGCACGGCGCAAAGTTCAGGCACAAATGTCTTGATGAAAGCGCCTTGTGGGTCGAACTTTTTGGACTGCGCAACAGGGTTAAAAATTCTAAAATAAGGTTGTGCGTCAGTGCCCGTGCCTGCGCTCCATTGCCAACCGCCGTTGTTGGCCGCCATGTCGCCATCGACAAGGGTTTGCATGAAGTATCGTTCTCCCCAACGCCAGTCGATGAGCAAATCTTTCGTGAGAAAACTTGCAACAATCATGCGCAAGCGGTTGTGCATCCAGCCGGTTTGATTGAGCTGACGCATAGCGGCATCGACAATCGGAAAGCCCGTTCGGCCTTGTTTCCAGGCTTCAAAGTAATCCTCACGGTTCTCCCAGCGTAGTGAGCGCATGGCAGGTTGGAAACTTTCCGTCTCAACATGCGGAAAGTGGTCTAGGATTTGAAAGTAGAAATCGCGCCAGATAAGTTCGCTGATGAAGCTTTCAATGCTGTTTTTTTCCGAATCTGTTTCGGCGTTTTCTAAGCACAAGGAGGCTTGGTGAAAAAGGTCGCGGATGCTAATTGTGCCGAAGCGCAAGTGTGCCGAGAGCAAACTGGTGCCGTTGAGCGCAGGGAAATTGCGGTCACGGTTGTAGCGTTGAATTTTGTGTGAGAGAAATGCTTGGAGTTGTGCGTAGCCTTCACTGGAGCCGCCTCTGACCAGCAAGCGTTGCGAGCATGGGAAGCCAAGTTCATCGTTTGAAAGGGCTGGAAGCGAGGGAATCTCTACCGTTGAAAGATGCTTCGGATGCGGAAGCGGCTTTGGAATCAAGTGTGCTTGCGAGAGCCAAGCTTTTTTGTAAGGCGTAAAGACCGTATAGGGTTTGCCTTGTTTCGTAAGAATGTCTTGTTTGGCGAAAAGCACGTGGTCTTTGAAGGCTTTCACTTGCAGGCCAAGTTTGGTGAAGGTTTCAAGGACAGTGTGGTCACGGGCTTTGGCGGCAGGTTCATAATCTTCGTTGAAATAAATTGCACGGGCTTCGGACTCGCGCACCACGTCTTTTAGAACTTCAAGGAAACGGCCGCGTCGCAAAATCAACTTGCCGCCAAGTTGGGCATACTGCGCCGCCAAATCGCGCAGCGATTCCGTCATAAATTTCACACAGGCAGGTGAAAAATCGTGCCGCTGTTTCAAAATGTCATCAGCAAAAATGAAGAGCGGAAGAATATCGGAGGTTTCTTGCAACGCACAGGACAGCGCACAGTTGTCAAATGTGCGTAAATCGCGCCGATGCCAAACAATGATACGGTTCAAGGCAAAAGAAAATTTGATGATTCAAGATATGGCAGAAACGTTATGTAAATTCAAACCATCTTCAAAATCATTCAGCCAACTGTGTTACTCATCATTGATAATTACGATTCATTCACCTACAATTTAGTGCAATACTTTGGTGAACTTGGAGCGGAGATAGAAGTCTACCGCAACGATGAACTCACGCTTGAGGAAATTGAGCGGAGACCGCCTGAGAAAATTGTGATTTCACCTGGACCATGCACGCCAAATGAGGCGGGCATTTCGCTGAAAGTGATTGAGCGCTTTCAGGCGCGGATTCCGATTCTTGGCGTTTGTTTAGGGCATCAAGCAATTGGGCAAGCGTTAGGTGCAAAGGTGGTGCGCGCCCCGAAACCCGTGCATGGTAAAGTGTCAAAAGTGTATCACAACGGCAAAGGGCTCTTCAAAGGGATTGAGAATCCCTTTGAGGCAACGCGCTATCATTCGCTCATCGTTGAAAGAAAGACCTTGCCTGAAAGCCTGACCGTTACAGCTTGGACAGATGATGGCCTCATTATGGGCTTAGAAGCTAAAGAGAAGAAACTTTACGGCGTGCAGTTTCACCCTGAATCCATCATGACAGTGGAAGGCAAAAAGATTTTAAAAAACTTTTTAACCCTTGAAGAATAGTAAATGAAAAACGCAAAGAAAAAGCCCGTAACAAAGTTTGCAAGAACGGGCAACATCGTGCTCAAAAAGAGCAACGGCGCGCCGCCGAAAATCGTCAATGCCAACGAGCAAATTTCAGAAGCGTTCAGAAACAAGATGGAGAAGTGGGCGGATTTAAGTCATGATGGCTGGCGTATTTTTCGCATCATGGCGGAGTTCGTCATGGGCTTTGAAAAGATGGCTGAAGCAGGGCCGTCGGTGGCTATCTTTGGCTCGGCTCGTGTGAAGCCAAACGACAAGTATTACAAAATGGCAGAGCGCATGGGAGAACTGCTGGCACAACACGGGCTTGGTGTCATCACTGGGGGCGGACCTGGCATCATGGAAGCAGGCAACAAAGGTGCAAAAAAAGCCGGCGGAGTTTCTGTCGGCCTAAATATCATCCTGCCCTTCGAGCAAGAAGCCAATCCCTACATTGACAAAAACCGATTGATATGGTTTGATTACTTCTTCGTCCGAAAAGTCATGTTCGTCAAGTATTCGCAAGCCTTTATCGTTATGCCCGGCGGATATGGCACAATGGACGAGTTCTTCGAAGCCATCACGCTGATTCAAACGCAGAAAGTCACCATGTTCCCCGTCATTTTGATAGGTAAAGATTTCTGGAGCGATTTGTGGAAGTGGATTAGAAAAACCTTGATGGAAAAACATCACTACATCGGCGAGAACGATATGGATTTTATTTTTCTTGTAGACTCGCCCGAAGAAGCTATGGAGATTATCAAGCAGTTTTATCCTGAAAACCGCTACACGCCGAACTTCTAATCTTACCCTTCGATGAACTCTGACGAGAAAATCCAGAGGCTTGAAGCGCGCCTAACACAGGTCAAAAGTGAGCAAGAGAGAATTGATGTGCTCAACGAGTTGGCTTACCACTTGTGCTCGAAAGACATAGAGCGAGCAGAAGCGCTGTGCGAAGAAGCCACGTCCAAAGCATTGCGATTGCTTCATCGCTATGGCATTGCAGTAGCGTATAGAAACAAAGGCATCTTCGCATATCGACGTGGCAATTATCAAGATGCACTGAAACACTTGAGCGAAGCGGCAAACTGGTTTCAAAAAATTCAAGATGTGCGCGGATACGCCTCGGTGCTCTCCGAAAAAGGCTGGGTGTATTGGAAGTTAGGAGAAGATAACAAAGCTATGGAGTGCTATATGTCGGCACTCGCCATGAATTTGCAGATGAACGATAAAGTCAATCAGTGCCGCACGCTGGCCAATATCGGCAGCTTATATGAAACAATCGGAAACCAGAGTAAAGCCCAAGAATTTTATGAACAAGCCTTAGAACTTGCCGAAGCATGCGACCTCTACTCGGAGTGGGGAACACTTTTGAACAACCTAGGTACGATTCACTACCGCAATAGCGAGAAGCAAAAAGCCCTCGAGTATTTTCTGCAATCCTTAGAAATTCGCCGAAAAACGAATCAACAGCGTGAAATTGGTGCTTCACTGCTCAATGCAGGCATGGTGTACTGTGATTTGGGCGAGGTAGAAAAAGGCCTATCAATGATGAAGGAAAGTTTGGAGCAGTGTAGAGCAGTAGGCGATAAAAGTGCCGAAGCGCATGCGCTTCAAACAATCGGACATGCTTTGCTTGGCGTTCAGCGTTATCAAGAGGCGCTCCTCTATTTGCACGAAGGCTTGAAGGTTATCCAAGAAATTGGCGCAAAATCACTTGAAAAGCAGATACAGCAGTGGCTTTCTGACGCCTATCGAGAGCTCGGCGATTATCAGAAAGCCTACGAACACTTTGTCCAATTCCATGAGCTTGAAAAAATACTCTTGCTCGAACAATCCGAAGAAAAAACCAAAAAACTCACGCTCAAATATGAGCTCGAGAAATCCCAACGTGAAGCAGAACTTTATCGCCTGAAAAATGAAGACCTAGTGCGTCTTAACGAAGAACTCGAGCAAGCCAATCAACTCAAAACTGAACTCCTAAGCATTGCGGCACATGACCTCAAAAATCCGCTTCAAACCATTCTAGGCTTTGCGGAATTGATTGTTGAGGAATCCAAAGAGAATGACGCTATTAACAAAAAAGCGGTGTTGATTCGTCGGGCTGTGCAGAAAATGTTAGACCTAATTCACGACCTGCTTGAGACAGCGGCAATTGAGTCGGGCAAATTAGAATTGAAGCGGTGCAGGAGCGATTTAGGCGCAATGGTTCGAGCAATCAGCGAAAACTTTTACTTGATGGCAGAAGCCAAACGCCAAAAACTCGAAGTGAAAATTGAAGAAAACTGCATAGTGAATGTCGATGTAGAGCGCATGAAAGAAATTGTTGAAAACTTGATTGGAAATGCAATTAAATACTCGCCATTTGACAAAAGAATCTGGATTACTGTGGAGCGATGCGGTAGCGATAAGGTTCGCTTTTCGGTGAAGGATGAAGGACAAGGGTTGACCGAAGATGATATGAAAAAACTTTTCGGTAAATTTCAACGTCTTTCTGCACGCCCAACGGGCGGCGAAAGTTCAACAGGACTTGGACTCTCGATAGTCAAAAGACTTGTCGAGATGCACGGGGGAAAAATTTGGGCTGAATCCGAAGGCAAAGATAAGGGTTCAACCTTTATCGTCGAGCTAGCAAGTGAATAGGTCAGATATCTCAACAGCCGTAGGTTATGCATAATCACAAGGCAATCACAGCTCACGACGAAGCCAATAGACTTTGCGACAGAGCTGCAGTTCTTTATGTCGAAAATCCAAAAGAAGCATTGCTCATACTCCTAGAGGCCGAAGCGTTGCTCAACGAATGTCAGTCGGATGAGTTAACGCACTATAAAAATCTCTCCCGCTGTCTAGCTCTCCAAAGTGCCGCTTATCAAAGACTTTCACAGTTCGAGGGGGCCCAGAAAGCCGCTTTGCGAGCAGTCTCCATCGCAAAGAAAACCAACGACCACAAGACCATAGCACAGGCGTTTCGCATTTTAGGCGGTGTGTTTTCGTTCAGAGGCGAATACGAAGCGGCACTGGAAATGTATGAGAAGGGATTAGAACATAGCCAGAAGGCAGGTGATAAGAAGTCCATATGTGCTTTGCTCAACAACATTGGCACAGTGTATCACAACCTTGCAAACTACGCTCGCGCAATGCAGTATTATCGCCAAAGTTTAGAAACTTACCTTGAAATTGCTGACAAGCGCGGCGAAGCCAATGCTTACATCAACATCGGCAATAACTACTACGCGCTCGGAGATTATGCCAATGCGCTCGACTATCAACTCAAGGCGCTCAAAGGCTACGAGTCAATCAACGACGAGCAAGGAAAAAGCCTAGCCTACAGCGGGCTGGCACTCATTTATGAACAGTTGGGAGAGTATCAAAAAGCTATTCAAAACTATCAAAACTGTTTAGAATTTGAAAAAAAGTCAGGCAACCAGTGGTCCTTAGCCATCACACTCAATAATCTGGGCAATGTATATGATGCCATGAGTGATTACTCAAGAGCACTAGAATGTTACCAGGAAAGCCTATGTATTAAGCGCCAACTGCTTGACCGACAAGGCATAGCCCATACTTTGAACAACATTGCTGAACTGTATATCAAGCAAAAGCGGTACACAGATGCGATGGATGCCTTGAACGAAAGTTTGGACTTGCTGGAAAGCATCGGTGATAAGAACGGTCAGGCATTAGGGCTAATGGCTGCCGCCAAACTTTTTTCAGAAAAAGAATTCGAGCTGTTCAATTTGGATAAGGCAATTGAGTATTTGCACCGCTCGGTGCAAATTGCTCTTGAAATCAAAGCCAAAGCTGTTCTAGCCAATGCCTACCAAGCCCTATCAGAGCTGTGTGAACAAAAAGGTGATGCAACCCGTGCACTCTATTACTACAAATGCTTTCACAACATTGAACGAGAAATCAGAAGCGAAGAGAATGAAAAGCGTATTCAAAGCCTAAGCATAGCTTATGAGGCCGAACAGGCTAAGAAAGAGGCCGAACTGCACCGATTGCAAAGTGAAAAGTATCGCCTTGAGAACTTCGAGCTGGCCGAAGCCAATCGATTCAAAACCGAACTGTTAGCCATCGCGGCACACGACCTTAAAAATCCCCTTCAATCCATCATGGGCTTTGCGCAACTAATCGAAGAAAGAAAAGAGGATAGCACCGCAATTGAATCGTTTGCAAAAATTATTCAAAACTCATCTCAACGAATGCTCTCACTCATCAACAATCTGCTCGAAGATGCAAAGGCTGAAATGACCACATTTGAACTCAAACCTGAAACGCTGAACCTGACCAACCTCATATGGCAAATGCTTGAAAGGCAATTCAACACACAAGCTCAACAAAAATCACAAACGATTTTTTTTGAAAGCGATGGAGACATCCTGCTTAAAGCCGACCGTGAACGCCTGAAACAAGTCTTCGAGAACTTAATTGGAAACGCCATCAAGTATAGCCCAAAAGGCAAAAGCATATGGATTGAACTTCGCAAACAACCCCGCACAAATCAAGCCACAAATGAAACAGTCTTGGTCAGCGTCAAAGATGAAGGACAAGGGCTAACCGAAGAAGATAAATCAAAACTCTTCGGAAAATTTCAACGGCTTTCGGCAAAACCAACAGGCGGCGAAGGCTCAACAGGATTGGGACTTGCAATTACAAAACAACTCGTAGAAAAACATAACGGGCGCATTTGGGCAGAATCCGAAGGAAAAGATAAAGGCACAACATTTTTTGTTGAACTGCCCATGGCTTAAATTGGCCTATAAAGTTTTCAATCATTTATCAAACTGCCACGACAATGAATTTCACACTCACCGAAGAACACCTCATGATTCAACAGGCTGCACGCGACTTTGCACAAAACGAAATCAAAGATGCCATCGAGCGCGATGAAAAAGAAGAATTCCCATACGAGATTGTCAAGAAACTGGGCGAACTTGGCTTTCTCGGTATGATGGTCCCGCCTGAATATGACGGAGCAGGCATGGATATGATTAGTTATGTGCTGGCGATGGAAGAAATTTCAAAAGTTGATGCCAGTGTCGGAGTAATTATGTCGGTCAATAACTCGCTGGTCTGCTGGGGCATAAACGAATACGGCACGCCTGAACAGAAAGAAAAATACCTGCGTCCGCTTGCAAGAGGCTCAAAAGATGGGAAGATGTATATTGGCGCGTTCTGTCTCTCTGAACCAAATGCTGGAAGCGATGCGACAGCACAAACCACAACCGCCGTGCGCGACGGCGACTACTACATTCTCAACGGCACAAAGAATTGGATTACTAACGGCACCACAAGCGAAGTCTACCTTGTGTTTGCAGTGACGAACAAGGAAAAGAAAGCGCATGGCATTTCTTGCTTCATTGTCGAGCGCGGCACACCGGGGTTTGAGATTTTGAAGAAAGAAAAAAAACTCGGCATTCGCTCAAGCGATACTTGCTCACTGGGATTTACAGACTGCCGTGTTCCCGCATCAAATATGCTCGGACCTGAAGGCGAGGGTTTCAAGATTGCCATGCGCAGTTTGGACGGCGGACGAATCGGCATTGCGGCGCAAGCACTCGGTATAGCCGCCGCTTCCCTTGAACGTGCGCTCAAATATGCCAAAGAACGATACTCCTTCGGCAAAAGGATTATCGAGCATCAAGCCATCCAAATGAAACTGGCAGATTTAGCCACCGAACTTGACGCCGCACGACTCCTGACACTTCAAGCAGCATGGATGAAAGACCAACACATGAAGTATTCACGTCAAGCAGGCATGGCAAAACTCTTTGCGTCTCGCTTAGCCGTCAAGGCCGCCTTAGAGGCAATTCAAATTCACGGCGGATACGGCTATGTGCAAGAATATGAAGTCGAGCGGTACTTGCGCGATGCGAAAATCACCGAGATTTACGAAGGCACATCCGAAGTCCAACGCATTGTGATTGCACGCGACTTGCTTCGCGCATAAAGTAGCCAGTTCTGAACTCGCTTGTTCATCTGTGAAGCCACAAACAAAAAGGGCGAGTCTCTCGCTCGCCCTTCGTAAAAATCCCACCACAAAAGCCTTACTTCAAAATCATCATCTTTTTCGTTTGGCTAAACCCGCTATCGAGTAACAGGACATTTGAAAAAGATGAAAAATAGAGAAATAAACCCTCTAAATGATTATTTTACAACGACTTACAGATGAGCAAAGCACAAAAAATCAAGTTTGCGAAAAGTAGCGAAACTGTCCGACTTTTGACCAAATTTTACACGAAGTTTGAAAAATTTGTCCGTTACATTGCGCGAATGATGTAGATGACAGTGCCAATGATGACCACATTGCTTTCGGGCGTGAGTTTGATGACCTTGTGCTTTTTATTTGAAGGAATAAGCGAGGTAATGCCAGTTTTGTTGATTTTAAGTTTTTTAACTGTCGTCTCATTGTTGTGGAGACGGGCGATGACGATTTTGCCGTCGGAGAGCGGACGGTCGCGCTCTACGATGAGAATGTCGCCACTCTCGATACCTGCACCAACCATTGAATCGCCGATGGCGCGCACCGCAAAGCACTTTGAAGGGCGTTTAAGAAGTGATTTATCGAGGGTTAAATGCTCGGTAAGGTCGCTTTGGAAGGTTGTGGGAGTGCCTGCACTGACCCCTTCGATGTAGAAAGGGATTTCTACGGCGTTGCTGGGGTCGGGTGGCGAAAGGGTGATGGTGTTGAGCTTGCGCTCCAATGCGGTGATGCGACGCTCTAAATGTGCCGTAGACGCTGATGGGACGGGCGCAGACGGCTCTTTACCCTGACTTGTTGCTTCTTCTTGCTCTTTCTCTTGCGTTTCCTTCTCCTCTTTCTTTTGAAACATCTCCCCTTCGCCTGTTAAGAGCCAATCGATATTCACACCTCTTTTTCTACAAAATGCGAAAAGAGTATTGTAATTACCGATTGAATTACGAGTAATCCAGGCTGAAATTACATTAGGTTTTACACCAATCAATTCCGCTAACCTGCTGTTATTAGATAAGTTAAAAGCTTGTCGAAATCTACCTAAAATTATTTCTACATTTTGCGAATTTTCCTCTTGCATATTTTCACAAATTGTGATATATTTCCGTAAGTTTAACGCTAATTTAGCACAAAATATGGAAAGATTTGGGATAAATCTCAGGCGAAATCCTTATCGCGGAATCATTGTGGAGATTGCACAAGAAATGCAGGTATCGGAAGGTGCAGTAAGGTATGGTTTAAAAAACGCGAATCCGAAAGTTTGCGAAATCTTTCTAAAGAAAGTCTCTGAAAGAGAATCTGTAATACAGCGTTTTAACGCTTTGAAAAAGGAGGTTGCATGATGGAAAACGCCTTGAAACAGGTTGTCGATTTTACAAATAAGTTCGACAACCAACTCGACAACCAACAGAAAGAGGTTGTCGACCTTCTTAAGTCTTCTGAAAACAATCACTTACAGGAAAATGAGGTTTGGCTGACCGTGGAAGAAGTCGACAACCTTCTTGGTGTGTCTAAACAAGCGGTTCAGAAGGCTATCAAGGCGGGGAAGTATCGGGTGCGGCGGGATTTAAGTGATGGTCGGAAGCCGTATCGGATAGCGTTGTCGTCGTTGCCGTTGAAGGCGCAGGTGGAGTGGGCGGAGCGGCATCGTTCTTTGGGGGCAGGTGAGGGTGTTAGGAGAGAGATGATAGACCCTGTGACGCTTTCGAGTTCGGAGCGGGAGTATTGTTTGGCGATGGGGGCGGTGTTGAAGTTGTATGTGGAGGCGATAGAGGGTGTAGGGTTTGGTCGGGTGATGGAGGCGAAGCGGTCGTTTGTGGCGCGATACAATGGGGGTGAATGGCAGACGCTTGCGAGGGTGATAAAGAGGGTAAGTTGGCAGACGTTGGATAGGCAGCTTAAGCGGTGGAAGGAGGCGGGGTATGATTGTTTTGCGCTTGCGCGGAAGTATCGGCGGGCGAGCGAGAAGATGGCGATTGAGCGCACGACGCTCACGGAGGAGCAGCGGAAGATTTTGATTCGGTTGGCACTTTCGCCGAATGCGCCGGCACTTTCGCGGGTGATTGAGAGTGCGTTGCGGGAGTTTATGGAGAAGGGGTATGGGGTTGTGTCGGCGATGACGTGTCGGCGTTTTTTGGAGGCGTGGAAGCGGGAGAAGTATTCGGTGTGGGTGTTTGCGCGTGAGGGGGAGAAGGGGTTGAATGATAAGGTTTTGCCGTTTATTGAGCGGAATCCGGAGTCGATTGAGGTTGGTGATGTGGTGGTAATGGATGGGTGGAAGACGGATTTTGACCTCATCAATCCGCGGACGGGTCGGGCGTGTCGTGGGGTGATTGTGAGTGCGATGGATATGCGGTCGGGGATGGTGTTGGGTTGGGAGGTGATGGTGGTGGAGAATGTGATGGCGATAGCGGCGGCGTTGCGGCGGGCGATATTGCGGTTGGGGTTTATGCCGCGTGTGATTTACATCGATAACGGGAAGGCGTTTCGGGCGAAGTTTTTTCAGGGGGTTAAGGATTTTAAGGAAACGGTGATTAACGGGCTGTTTGACCGATTTAGAGATTTCGGGTTTAAGGGGGTGACATATGCGTGGGCGTATCATGGGCAGTCGAAGACGATTGAGCCGTTTCATCGTGAGTATGCGGCGATGGCGCGGGAGGTGCCGACGTATCGTGGGAACACGCCGTTGGCGAAGCCGCCGCGGCTCAATCGTGGGGAGCGGGTGCATCGGAAGTTATACGAAGATTTTGTCGGTGGGTATGTGCCGACGATTGAGGAAGTGCATTGGGCGACGGCGGAGTGGCTTGACCGTTACGCGAGGCGTCCGAGTCGTGGGAAGTATTGTGGGGGTCGTGCGCCGATTGAGGTGTTTGAGGAATCGCTTGCGAGGGTGCGGAAGATGGAAGGGTTTGAGAATAGGGTAATATCGAAGGAGCAGTTGAACTATTTGATGATGGCGGAGGAGCGGGTGGCGGTGTATCGGAACGGGATACGGTTTCGTGGTAAGAATTACTATAACGATGCGCTGTTGGATTTAGAGAAGGGGGATAAGCGATACAAGATTCTTTATGACATTGAAGAAGACGACAAGGTGTATGTGTATCGTGAAGATGGGAAGTTTGTGTGTGTAGCGGTTGCGATGGAGCAGGTGCATGCGATGGCGAAGTTGTCGTTAGTGGCGAAAGACCATGAGGAACTGGCGCGACAGATTGAGATGAAGCGTGAGGCGAAGAGTCAGACGATACGAGAGGCGAAGGAGTTGTTGGAGGGTGAGATGGAGGGGATTGTAAGAAAGGTGAAGAAGATGAGCCAGATGAGTTCGACGGGAACTGATAGTGTGGGTGAGTTAGGGTATGTGGATTTGAATGATAGAGAAATACTGGTGAATGGGAAGGTGATTCGGATTTTTTGAGGGGCGAGGAGTGAGTTTTTTTTAATAAACAACGAGCGAGAGTGAGTTTGGCGACTTACTCGCTCGTGTATAACAACACAACACTAACCTAAAATGGAGGTTAATATGTCATTACAGGTGCAATTTAAGCAATTTTTGTCGGAAAATCCGCGATGGAGTTCGGCGAAGGTTGCGAAGAAGTTGGGGTTAAGTTCGGCGACGTTGTCGCTGTGGGCGAATGGTCGGTATCAGGGTGACAATGCGAAGATTGAGAAGGCGGTTGGGGCGTTTTTGAGTGGGCAGGCGCAGGCGGGGAATGTGCCGAAAGATGAGTTTGAGTTTGTGAGGACGTCGGTGGTGCGGGATTTGGAGCGGGCGGCGCGGACGGCGGAGTATGGGGAGCAGATGCGGGTGGTGATTGGTGCGTCGGGGATTGGGAAGACGACGGCGGTGCAGTACCTTGCGAAGACGGTTCCGGGGGTGATTGTGGTGGAGGCGTATCAGGGGATGACGAAGAAGGCGTTTATGCAGGTGATTGCGAAGCAATGCGGGGCGATTCCGAGTGGTGGGTTTACGGAGTTGTTTCATGCGGTGGTTGAGGCGTTACGGGGGTCGGAGCGTTTGATTATCATTGATGAGGCGGAGCATTTGCCGGTGCAGGCGTTAGATGCGGCGCGTCGGATTCATGATTTTACGCGGTGTGGGGTGTTGATGGTGGGGCTACCGCGTTTTTACGACTTACTCATGAACCGTCAGCGCGATTATGGGTATATCTACAACCGCACGGGCTTGCCGGTGAGGTTGAAAAAATTGAACGAAGATGATGTAAAGTTGCTGGTGGATACGGTTGTGCCGTGTAATGGGTATGCCGAAGTTTTTTTAAGCACCAGTAAGGGGATTGCGCGGGATTTGAAGACGATTGTATTTGAGAGTTTGCGGATTGCTGATGAGAACGGGGTGAGTGTTGAGGATAAGGCGACATTTCCGACGATTGTGAGGAAGGTTCAGCAAGAATTAAATCGGCGGGAGGGATAAGCAATGAGACGGTTGAAAATTTGGCTATTACGGCGCGCGATTTACTGGTGTGTTGATGCGCTTCGGGTGTTGGGTGTAGAAGCGGGTGTCTATCATACGACGCTCGGTAACGAAGTCATCATGATTGAGAAAGGAGGCGAAGAATGATGGAGGTGGTGGCAGTGAATGTTGGGGGTTGGAAGCGTGTGAAGCGTGTGGAGTTAGAACATAACGGGATTTCTGATGAAGAGTTTGTAGAGGTGCGGAAGCAGGCTCGGAGAGTGTCTGTGTTTGGTGAGCCGAAATTGTGGCTCGGTAGGCGGGTGGTGGAGTCGACGGTGTCGGCGGAGCGGATACGGCAGGCGCGATTTGGATTGCGGAATGCGGATTGTGGATTGGTAAGAAAGGAGGTGGGTGATGAATCAAGGGGTGCTTGAATTTTCGCACAACTGGAATAGTCGGCGCGGGAGTGAGTTTGGGAAACTAAACTGTGCGTGCTTTACGACGATTCGGTTGTGGCATCAGAAATACCGAATCGGGAATCGGTTCACGATTGTGCTGAAAGGCAAGGTGAAGGGCGAGGCGGAGATTGTTGCGGTGAAGGCGTTTAATATTGGTGAGTTGCAGGAGCATGAGGCATACTTGGATACGGGCTATTCGGTGGGTGAGACTTACGAAATCATGCGCAAGATGTGGAAGGCGAAGGTGATTGATGGGACGTTTGCGCTGATTACGCTGAAATGGCTTGATATAGCGATGTTGACGGTAGATGAACATTTTTTAATTGAGGAAGTGTATCGGCGGCGGGCGGAATTGGCGCAGATGGTGATTGATAATGAACGGGCGGGCGCGTATTCGTGGACGCACATTGAGCAGAAGGCGCATGAGTGTATTCGGTGCGAAGAGAAGTTGGAGAGTTTGATGTTGGAAAGGAGGGCGAGATGATTGTGGATTGGGGAAAATGTGGATTGTGGATTGGGGAAAATGTGGATTGTGGATTGCGGATTGGTAAGAAAGGAGGTGTGTGATGGATGTTACGACGGAGCAAATCAAGCGGATTAAAGTTCTTCAACGCAAGTTGGCTTGGGATGACGATATGTATCGGGCAACGCTCAAAGCGTGGTTTGATGTGGAGTCGGCGAAGGAACTCTCTTATTCGGGGGCGAATGAGTGTATAAAGTTGATGTCTGCGGCGTTATCGGATAGTTTTTCAACTACAAGTCATGTTGATGGAGTGAATTGGGGTTGGGGGAAGGAGAAGTATGAGTGTTTGGGGCATCGTGAGGGGTTTGCGACGCCGCGCGAGCTTCGCATGCTGAATGCGATGTGGAGTGAGGTGACGACAGCGCGGACGTATCGCGAGAAAGATGCGGCGTTTGAGGCGTGGCTTCGCAAGAAGTTTCATCTTGGTGGGGTTATGAACATCAAGACGGAGGATGTTGGTAAAATCAAGCGTGCGCTTGAACGAATGAAATCAAATTACAAAACCGGAAAGGAGCAAGTAAATGGAGAAGGTCAAAGTGCTTAATGTAGACATTGCGGATAGCGAGGTCTATAAGTTGATGCAAGAGAATTACTTGGGGTGCTATGTCAAGCAGTTTCCCAGAATTGACGAAGATGTCAGGCAAGCGACGGGGGAGATTGTGATTACGGCGGTGGTGGAGGTGTATCCGTTTGCGAAAGATGGCAAGCGGGATTTAGAGGGGCGCGTGGTGCAGGATATTGGGTCGTGTGCGGTGGAATGTGATGAGAATGGTCGGTATAGCGGTCGGGATTTGGCGATTGCGAAGGAAATTGCGTTGACGAAGGCGCGTCGGCGAGCGGTGCTGTGTTATCTTGGGAAGGAGTATGACTATGAGGAAGTGGTGGTGGTGCCGCAGAAGAAGAAGCGGTGACCTTACCCAACCTTCTTTTTGTTCTTTGTGTTTTTTGGCTTATTGTTGTCTTCTCATTGTCATCGGTGCGTCCGAAGAGGCTCGGACGCGCCGATTTTAATTGCACCAATGTGGGATTGCGGATTGTGGATTGCGGATTGTGGATTGTGGATTGCGGATTGTGGATTGGGGATTGTGGATTGTGGATTGGGGACTGTTTTTTTTTTGTTCTTCAATTATTCATCTTTTTTTACTTTGGGTTATGAAAAGTGAAGAGTTAAGGAAATACTTGACAGGCGATATGTTGCTTGTTTTGGAGGTAATCGGGGTGGAGGCAACGATTGAGTTGATGCGCTCTGTGGGTGGGTTGCAAATTTATATTCAGAAGATGCCGATTGAGTTGGCTGTGAAGCTCTTTTATGACGGCAAGAATAAGCGCGCATTAGCGCGGGAGTATAAGTGTGCGGAGGCGACGATTGATAAGTATTTACGGCAGCGTGTTACACCGTCGCAGGAGGGGTTATTTGAGAAAGGAGCGGGTGAGTGATAAGGATTTCGGTTCAAGGGGTTGAGGGGTTAGAGCGGATTGCAGGTGGGTTGGAGAAGGTGTTGGAATCGTCGGCGTTGCACAGGCGTGTGGCAACGATTTTGATTGCGGAGGCACGTCGGAACATTGATGCGGGTGGGTATCCGGAGAAGTTTGTGCCGTTGGCGGCGAGTACGAAGTTGAATCGGTTGCGGAAGCAGTTTCGGAGCAGGGGTGGGATTTACACGAAGGATAAATCACGGACGCGCAAAGGGGTGGTTGAGGCGGCGCAATCGATGAAGATTTTGAGGGACACCAGTAATCTTTACAATCAGATGAATTATGATTCATCGGAAGGGAAAACATTTTATATTGGGGTTGTGGATTATTTGATGTATCATCAATCGGATGCGCCGCGGCGGAAGTTGCCGCAACGCAAGGTATTTCAGCCGACGCGAAGCGTGTTCGAGGAGGTTGAGCAAACGATTGCGGAGTATTTATCTCGTCAATTTTAATCATTATGGAGGGAAATATGAATTCGGGCTTAACTCCAGAAAAGAAAGCGACCTTAAAGTTGATGGAAGAGGTTTATGAGAAAAACCAAAAGGAATTAGAAGAGCGGTTAGCGAAGATGACCGAAGAAGAGAAGCAAGCCTTTTTTGAGTATAAGCGTCGGCGGGCGCAATTTATGACCGAGGAAGTGTCGTAATTCTTTACAGTTCTGCTAATATAAAGAAGAGTCCTTCTTTTGTGATTTGTTTTTTTAAAACCTCGAAGCGCGAGGGTGGGATTAGGACTTCTTTTTCTCTTGGAAAAAAGAGCGAGAGTTTTGTTATGTCTCTACCGGTTTTACTTTTGATTTCGAAGCGGAGTTTGTGTGGTTCTGGATTGTTTGTTTTGTCAGTCGAGGTAAAATTAGCCCAGTAGATGGTTTTGTTGGGAATGTAGAAGGATTGCTGTTCGGGGGAGAGGTCGATATTGAGGACGCGGTAGGTGATGCCGTTGTTTTCGGTGTAGGGTGGGAGTTTTTCGAGGATGGTTTGGAGTTGGCGTTTGAAGGCGCGCCAGAATCGGGTGGGTCTGCCGTCTTTCTCGATGGACATACCGCGCAGGTATCGGTTGAGTTGAGTGTGATATGTTGTTGAGGTATAGGCGGCGACGAGCAAGCCTTCGTCTTCGGAGAGTCCCATAGCGCGTGCATTTCTTTCTAATCCCTTCTGTTTGTATTTCTCTCTGATGGGTTTCATGTCTTTATCGTTGAGGAGTAGGTTCCAGTCTTTGTGATTGCGTTCAGTGACGCTTTCGAGGAGCAGTTCGGTGGTTTCGTTGAGGGTACGTTTGGCTTCGGTGGAGAGGGTTTGGGCTTGGGTGAGGAGCCATTTTAGGAAGGATTCATTTTTATTGCCGACGAACTCATCGTTTTTGAGGACGGCGCGCAGGTCGGGGGTGATAGGTGAGGGTTCGGTGATGCCGAGCGAGGCGGCTTTGGTTTTGGAGAGAGGGATAGCGGAGCAACGGCAGTTAAAGCCGATAGGTGGGAAGAAGCGGTAGTCGCCGGTGCGGAAGATTTTGCCGTGGAGGGCGCGGTGGCTCGGACGGGTGCGGGTGTCGTTGACGGCGGAGTATTGCCAGTAAGGGAAGTCGTCTTTGATGCTCTCGAGGGCGGCGATTTGTCCGCCGCTGTATGCGAGCATGGTGTTGGTGCGCCAGACGGTTTCGAGGTGGTGGGGGTTTAGGCGCGAAACACCTTCTTTGTCGAAGACTTCGTTTGCGGTTTTTTTCCACTCTTGAAAGGATTTACCGTTGGATAAAGCCTGTTTTAAGTGGGCTTTAAGGGCTTGTAGAATGTGGTCGTTTTCGACGGTGGCGATGGCGAAGGATTGGAACTCGATGAATCGGGCGGCATCTTGGTTGCCGAGTTTGAAATCCAGGTCAAGGGTTTCGAAGGTAGCGAGTGCGCCTGTGGTTTTATTGAGCCAATGTTGGACGGATTGAATGCCGAGCGTGCGGGCGTGAAGGAGAATGCGGGTTAGGGTGGTGGCGAAGGTGCGGATAAAGTCATCGTCAAGTGTGAGGTCGAGTTCGGATTGGGCGGACTCGACTTTTTTTTTAAGCCGTCGACGGCATTAAGCAAGGCATCGAGGTCATCGGATGCTTCGAAGGTTTGGGGTTCGGGTTGGGTGATGAAGTCGTCGGGGTCGTAGCCGCGTTTAGCGAGGAGTTTTGGGGAGAGTTTGCTTCCGCTGGCTTCGGCGTAGAGTTTATCGATTTCGGCTTGTTCTTTGTCGGTTTCGATGGGTGGAAAGAGGGCGAAGCGGGGATTGGTGTCGGTGTCGGGGAGAGCTGAAAGGGTTTGAATGATGTTGAGGGTGCGGTTGATGGCGGTTTCGGCGAGGGCGATACCGCTGGAGAGGGCTTCGCCGCGAATTTTGTAGCCTGTTTTTGAGGCGGCGTAGCTGCCGGTGCCGTCGAGTTGCATCGAGAGGTCGCTGCCGAGAAAGAGTTTGTTGATTTTAGAGATGGCGAGTTTTTCGAACTGTACGAAGGCATCGGAGCTGGATTTACGCCCTTTGTTTTCGCGTTGTTCGGCGCGTACGCCGTCGAAAAGGACAGCGACGGAGCGGCGGCGGAGGGCGGCGAGGGCAAGTTGGACTTTGGTGATATAGTCTTGGGAGGCGGTTTGTGGGACGTAGGCGAGCCAGTGGTCGCGACCGTCATCTTCGAGGAATTGTAAGTGCCATTCGAAGTTGTTTTTTAAGCCTTCGGCGAGCCAGTAGACTTCATCGAGGAGTGCGTGTCCGTAGGGGTTTTTGTAGGTGGGTTCGTGTTGAATGAGGATAAATTGGTTGGGGTAGGCTTCATCGACCAAGATGCCGTCGGGGTTGGATTTGGTGATGAGGCGGAGTTGGTTTTGGTAGTCGAACTTAAACCATTCGCGTGGTTTTTCGATGAGGTCTTCGATGAGAATCATGTTTCCGACTCTGACTTTTTTGGTTTCGAAGATGGTGTAGCCGAACTCGCGGGCGGAGGCGGCGTTGGAGCAGATTTCTTTGAGGTTCATGTCGCGCAAGATGGAGCGCAGGAGTTTGGTGCGGCGCGAGTGATGGTCGCCCATGATGTCCCAATCCAGATGTTTGATGCCGTCGTGGAAGGAGCGTGAGGCGGCGGCGACGTCGGGTTGTTTGAGGGTTTCTTCGAAGACGGCGACGGTTTTGCCGGTATCTTTTAGGATTTTTGACGGATGTGGTAAGAGTTCGCTGATATGGATTAAGCCTTCGACGAGGTCGCGGGTGGCGACTTCGGGTTGATAGGGTTGTCCGAATTGGTTTAAGATAGTCATGTTAGGTTGAAGGTTGAAGGTTGAAGGTTAAAGGGTTGGTTATCCAGAGTGACTCCAGTGGTGGAGCGGTGTTTTCAGAGACGATGTTGGCGTAGGCGGCTGCCCAGAAGAAGTCGGCGTGGGAGGCGTCGTCTTCTTTGTTTGGGGTGGCGATGTAGCGGGCTTTGCCGGTGGGGGAGGTTTCTTTTTGTATCGAGTGGAAGTCTTCGCGGATAAGGTCGTGAGCGGGCATGGTAAAGCGTTTATCGGTTAAGGCGTTGTAGAGGGCGTAGACCATTTTTTCGTTGAGGGTGAGCGAGCCTTCGATGAACTCGATGGTAAATGAGCCGAAGCGTTGTTGGAGGTAGTCGCCGAGTCCGACTCCCATGCCGCGATAGTCAAGACCGACGCGGCGGCAGTTTGGGAGCGCGATGAGCTGGGTGAGGATGCGTTCTTGTGTGGGCGTATCGATGTTTTGGAGCGCAAACACGATGGGAGAGGTTTTAATGCCGTTAATGACTTCCAGTATCCATGCGACGGTGTAGTTGACTTTGCGACCGAAGTCGATGCCGATGTAGAATGGATTGTTGCGAGTGTGTAGGGTGCGCAGGTGTGGGGCGAGTAGGTGTTCAAGTTCTTTGAGGGTTTTGTCGGTGAAGATGCCGAGGAAGTGGTTGTGGTTAGTTTCGGCGGCTTCGAGGAGGTCGTAGGTAAAGAACGCCGAGCCAGCGTCTTCGGGGTTGCACAGATAGGCGCGTTCCCACATTTTGGGACGCATGGAGCGACGTTTTGCATCGATGTAAGCCTGTCGCTCATCTTCGGTGGTGAGTCTGCCGGTGTAGGTGAGTTTGAAGTTGCCGACTTCGATTCTACCGACTTTGGCGAGGATTTTGTCGAGCAAGCCTTCTTGGACGGCTTGGGTGAAGGTGATGGTGTGAAGCGAGAAGCCGTAGTGGGCGTGTTTGGTGACGAGTTCGTTGAAGAAGGTAGATTTATCGTTGTAGTGAGCCGAGAAGATAATCAGTGGGAATCCCCAAGTGGTGCATGGTTCGGCGGCTTCGAAGAGGGCTTCTTGGTGGTCGTGTTTATCGAACTCATCGATGACGATTTTTTCGCGGCGACCGACGACGGCACCGGGGTTAGAGGAGACGACTTCGATTTTTTTGCCGCTTTTGAACTCCAAGCGGTAGAGGGTGTCTTGGTCAATCATCTCGCTGAGGTTGGCGAGGATTTTTAGTTTTTTGAGCCAGTCTCGGCAGTCGTCGATGTATTGTTTGCCGAGGAGTTTGTCTTTGGTGGTTACGCAGATGTTCCATTTACCTTCGGCGGCGTCGAGGGTGTCTTCGAGGGCTTGTGTCCAAGAAAACCCAACCTGTCGGGATTTGCGGGCGAGTTTGCGCATGGATTTGTCCTTGAGCCAGCGTTGCTGATAGGGCAAGAGGATGTCGGAAGGTCGGAAGGTGGATTTAGTCATGGCGCACCTCGCTTTCGGTTGGGACAACACCGAGTTCTTTCAAGGCATTTAGGCGTTCTTCTGGGGAGATGGTGGATTTGTCGGGTTTGATTTGGGGGTTGATGGCATCTTCGAACTTGCGGGCGCGCTCGGTTTGTGGGGAGAGGCGAGCGGCGGCTTGAATCATTTTCTCGGTGCGTTCATCGAACTCACCGCTTTCTTTAAGGTGGGTTAAGACGCGTTTTAAGAGCAAGGTTGAGACTTGGTAGTGAAGGTCTGAGAGTGCGCTATCTTGTTTAAGAAATTCTTCGCGTTTTTGTTGCCACTGTCCTTGTTCTGCCCAGCGGCGCAGGGTGCGTTCATTTAAGGCAAAGAGTTTGGCGATGCTTTCAAAGGAGAGTTGTTCGCGCACATAGAGCCGCATGGCATCGTCGTAGAACTGTTTTTTCATCACCAACCTCCTTCCTTCTTTATTTCAGGTTAGCTTCTAATTGTTCGGCTTCGGCTTCGAGGGCGCGGACTTTTTTGATGGTTTCGGAAAGACGTCCGATAAGTTCGGAGAGTTTTTCAATCGGTACAGATGAGATGGTACGGTACGGAATGGTGATTGCCAATAAGATACTTTCCAAGTCCGATTCGGCGAGCAGGTTGAGTTTTTCGAGTTCGGTTTTGATTTCAGCCAGTCGCCCGCGAGCCATGAGTTTCGCTGCTTGAATCATTTGTTGAGTACTTTTAAGGTTTCAATAGCAGTGAATCAATTCGATTGCCGAAGCCGTCGATTTTTTGGGTCATGGTATCTACTTTGAGTTCGATTCTTGCCAGAATGGCGATAGACATTTGTTGTGTTTCTATCATTTTTTCGAGTGCCTTATAGCGTCTTGCTTCTTCTTCTGCGTGTCGCTCCATCAGTTTTTCAAACCGTTCCTCTTCGCTCCTTATGAGTTGTTCGAATAAAGATTGCTTGTCGTCAAAGAGTTTATCTAAACGCTTTTCTGATGATTTGTAGAACAAGTAGAGAAAGTAGAACATGGTGCCGAACAGGGTTACTGCGGTTATACCTTCTTTTGACAGAAACTGTATCCATTCCATTGTTATGCTTGTTTGGTTTAAGTGTGCAAAATGAAAGGGTGGGGGGAATGAGTTGAAGGAACCGGTCTTAATGATTAGGATTTGTAAGATAAGACGGTTGAGAGTGTGAGTTTTGCTGAAAATTTAACTTTCAGCGACATGGCGTACAAGCGGCACTTGATTTTCAAGACAGGCATTCATAACCCTGCCAAGGGTGAGCGGGTATGGACGGCGGAAAAAGTCAGAGCGTTGTATAAGAACACGCTTGCTCATAGCCCTGATAAGATTCCCTACACTATTAAGCATCCTTCCAACAACCTTCCGATTTTAGGTTTTGCAAAGAAAAGTGATTTGAGGCTTCATGAGAAAGACGGCGAGGTTTACATCTCGGCGTTACCGAGCGAGTTTGCGGACTGGTTTGTATCGCTTTTGAAACAAACTTCATTTGACAAGCCATCGATTGCGATTGGAGCGAATGGAGAGATTCTCCATATTGGATTGGTGGATAAGCCGGCGGTGGAAGGGGTTGAGGCGGTGTTTGAGAAGGCGGTATCGGAAGTGGTAGAAGAAATTGAGCAAGAGTTTTCAGTAGAGGATATTCAAGTGATTTCGGATTTATCGGGTGTGATGGCGACGATGAGCGAGTTACTTGAGCGGGTTAAGCGGTTGATTGGGCAGTTGGCTTCGGGGGAAGAAGGTGAAGCGAAGTTTGCTAAAAATGAGGTAAAGGACTTGAAAATGCAGGTGGAGGCACTTCGGTTGGAGCGGGAGGCGATGCTTCGTGAAAAGGCAGAAGCCGAAAAGAAGGCGCGGCGAGCGGAGTTTCAGGCTTTTTTGGATAAGCATGTTGAGAGGATTCCGCCGAAGTATCATGAAGTGTTTTTGGCGGTGTTTGAGGATTTGGATAAGGCGCAGCCGCGACAGTTCTCGAAGGGTGAAGGTGAGTGTGAAGTTGATACTTCACTTAATCGGCTCATGGCGGTGCTTGCAGAGAAGAAGCCGGTCATGGTGTTTGGGGAAGTGGCTACACACCACACACAGAGCGAAAATACCGATGTCCTGAAAACGCTACAAAGTCAATTTGAGGCGGCAAAAATGGCGGGGATATACCAAAGGTCGTCTTAGGGGGTTTTCGTCAAAATTAAACGGGGATTAAACGGTTTTAAATGGGGTTTATATCTAATGAGTAATGAGTAGTGAGTAATGGGTAGTGAGTAATGGGTAATGAGTAGTGGAGTTCTTCATTCTTCATTGCTCATTCTTCATTAGCGGTGGATTCTTTTGTTATGCTCGGAATGACACTTTTTTTAACTAATAATCAATTTATTGTATATGCGATTAAATCAAATTTCAGCGGGAGATGAACTTTCGCGGATGGTGGTTGGCGAAGTGATGCGCTATGCGCCGGTGCTGAACTACCTGCACTTTTTTACGAAGTCGGGGATTTCAACGATTGAGCGCAAGGCGGTGGACAGCGCGGCAGAGTTTCAAGTTCGGGCGTTCAACAGCGACTTTACTTCAAAGGTAACGGCGGCGGTAGAGTATGCGACACTGGCACTAAAGATTTACGGACGCGATTTGCGGGTGGATATTGCTTATGAGGAAACGGGGTCGGATATTCCGAGCGAGTTTCAGCGACAGCTGAGGCGGTTTGGGCGTGCGCTTGGCGGCAACTTTAACGACATTCTCATCAATAGCAACGCCACAGGTACGATTGACCAAACGCGCATCGTGGGGTTGAAGCGACAAGTTGATGAGATTATGACGTCGGTGTCGACACAGGATAAGATTTTTGGCGGAGCAAACGGTGCGGCGGTGCCTGCGGGAAATAGCGACACGGCGAAAAAGGCACAACAAGAATTTGTAGAGGCGTTGCTTGAACTGACGACACGCATTGATGGCGGGGCGGATTGTCTGTTGATGAACGGTCGGCTGTTGGCGCGTTTGACGACCATTGCCAAGGAGCTCTGCGAGACACAACTCAACGAGTTCGGGGTGCCGATTACATTCTTCAACCGTATTCCAGTGATTGATGCGGGGTATAATCAATCGGGGGGCGAAGTGTTGCCGTTCAATGAGACGGTTGGTACGAGTACGAATGCGAACACGTCGGTTTATGCGTTCAAGTCGGGCGAAGCGAGCGATGTGACGCTGTTCACGTCGCAGAACGGGTTGAAAGTGTATCCGATGGCGCGGCACGGCAATTCGTTCTATGAAACACGGGTAGAGTTTTTGTTTGATTTAGCGGTGCTCAATCCGCGCAGTGTGGCGCGTTTGCGCGGTATCCGATTAGCGTAAGGAGAATGTAATGCCGATTTCACTGCAATACATAACGGTTGATGATATGCTTGGAGTGTTATCGATGGATAAACTCATTGAGTTGACCGATGAAGATGGGAGCGGTGAAATCGGCGAACATGCGCTTGTGGAAGCGAATAAAAGCGCGGTTTCTGACTTACACCTCTACGCAAGCAAGTTCTACAACCTGCCGCTTGTGCCGAGCCAAGAGGTGAAGGAATTGGTGCGACAGCTAACGAAGTGCCATCTCTATATGCGCCGAGAGGTGATTAGTGAAGGTATTGAAGTGTTGTATCGCGAGTGTATTAAGAAACTTACAACGATTACGCCCATGAGTTTTGTCGGCAGTCAAGTGCAAGTTGAGCGGCAGGATAATGCAGGGGTGAGCGTGTATGCGCCGCCTCAGCGGTTCAAAGATGGGTTTTATAGTTGATAGTTAAGAGTTAAGAGTTAAGAGTTAAGAAGATTAACTCTCAGTTATCAAATATGATTACACGTGAGGAAATTTTGATGGGGCGAGACAAGGCGCACCCACTTTCGGCACAGCAACACGAGAACTTGGAGGTGTTGTTGGAGCGGTTAAACCGATTTCGGCAGATGTATGGAAAGCCGATGCTGGTTTCAAGCGGCTACCGTCCGCGCGCTATCAATGCAAAGGTAGGAGGGGCAACAAATTCGGCGCACTTACACTGCCAAGCGGTAGATTTTCGCGATAACGACCGAGCGATTTGCAAGTTTATTCTTGAAAATCCAAGTGTGTTGGAAACTTGCGACCTTTACTGCGAGGACTTTAAGTACACGCCCACTTGGGTTCATCTACAAACCAGACCGACACGTTCAGGCAAACGGATATTTAAACCATGATGGAGATTTTGATTCGCAATAAACGCACGACGATGATTGGACTTCTCGCAATTGCGCTTTTTGTCTTGTTTTGGATTGGGCGAATCACGGTCAACGAAGCCATTGCGCTGATTACGGCTCTGAATGCGATGGGGTTCTTTTTAGCAAAAGACGGCGCGACGGCGAAAGAACACGCCGAAGAAGCAAGGCAGTATCAAGAAGAGTTGAATAATGAGTAACGAGTCGTGAGTGGATTGCGGATTGGGGATTGCGGATTGGGGATTGCGGATTGCGGATTGGGGAATGTAGTGAGTAGTGAGTAGAGATGTTGCGCGCTATTCTTCATTGCTCATTCTTCATTCTTCATTGCTCCTTATTCATTGCTCATTAGTTAAACTATCAATTATCGACTTATGAATTTACTGAATACGATAGGTGGGAAGTGGGTTCAATATGCCGTGATGGCAGTTTTGTTTTGGTTCTTACAACCGCGCTTGGTGGAGTTGATTGATTCAATTTTTATGAATCTCGCCCTCTTGGGAGTTGAGGCGGAGAATCACTTGCAGGTCTCAAATTTTGTGGTGTTTGCGGTGATAGTGTTGGTGTTTTGGCTCATGAAATCGCCGAGGGAGAGATGATTGATACGAGTCTTAAAGTGCGGAATGCGATGGTGGCGCGGTTGAAGACATCGACGCGGCTCAGAAAGAAAACGAAGGATAAAACGGGGGCAGATGTGGAGTCGATGTTGGTGATTAGACCGCGACCGCAGAAAGTCGATGTGAAGACTTTTTCACTCTTGGCGCAAGCGGGGGCAGTGTTGGTGCAGAACAGTGGCAGTCGTTATGAGACGAAATCGCTTGCGTTAGGCACGGTGGTTCAGGAGCGAGAGATGATGTTTGATGTGGTGGTGCTGTATCGGAATGTGTCGGAGCAGATGAGCGAGGAGAAATCGGCAGATGATGAGATATACGAGTTTGTGTTTGAAATTATCAAGTTGTTGCAGGGGTGGCGACCGCCGGAGTGCTACGAGCCGATGCGTGTGGTAGGCGAAGGGTTTATCGATGAGCAGGATGGGATTTGGCAATACGGAATTCGGTTTGCTGTCAAGACCGTTGCGGTAGAGACGGTCGCGGAGCCTGAATTGCCGACGCTCTCAGAACTTAATTTTAACGAAAACGGGATATGAGGTACTTACACGGGGTTGAATTTATTGAAGTGGAGCGTGGCTTGCGCCCGGTGCGCGAGGTGCGCACGGCGGTCATTGGACTTGTTGGCACAGCATCGCCGCCGACGAATTCAAGCAACAACTTGGACGCTTACCGCAATGAGCCAGTGCTGATTACGAGCCTGAAAAAAGGCGAGGAATTTTTCGGGAATAATTACGGCGTGGGCTACACGATTCCGGCGGCACTGCGCGACATTTTCGCACAAGGCAATGCGACGGTGATTGTGATTAACACACTGACCGCGGAACAAGCATCTCTTCCAGAGGGGAGACGTGAAGGGTTTGGTGTTGATTTAGATCCGGTAGAACAAGGACTAGCGGTGGAGGAAGACCAAGGCGATGCGATTGGGGCGGCGCTTGTGAGGTTTATTGAATGTCGGCAACGGTTCGGGTTTGTGCCGAAGATTTTGATTGCACCGGGTTTTTCACAGCGATATGGGATTGCAAGTGTGATGATGGATATAGCGGAGAAACATCGGGCGATTGTGCTGATTGATGGGCTGAAGGACTGGGATGTTTCGCAGGCAATCGAGGGGCGCAGTTGGAGAACTCCATATACCGTAGCAAACGAACGTGCGGTGCTGTGTTTCCCTTATCTTAAAGACAGGTTTGGCGTGGAGCGACCGTATTCGCAGTTCTTGGCGGGCGCGATGGCTAATAAGGATAGCGTGCGCGGCTATTGGTTTTCGCCGTCAAACACGGAACTTGTGGGTGCGATTGAGCCAAAGATTCAGATGACGATGTCTTACACAGACGCGACGTCACATGCGAATGCGCTGAATGAAGCGGGGTATGTGACGGTGTTTTCGGCGTTTGGGACGGGGTTGCGGACTTGGGGGAATCGCTCATCGGCGTTTCCTGCGAATACTTCACCGAAGAACTTTATTGCGGTTCGGCGTGTGGCGGATTTACTGCATGATTCATTAGAAGCGGCGATGCTTCCGTTTTTAGACCAGCCGATTAACATGGCACTGATTGATGCGATTAAAGAGACGGTCAATGCGTTTATGCGGACACTGATTGCACGCGGCGCGTTAGTCGATGGCGAGTGCATCTTTGACAGCGCAAAGAATCCTGAAACAGAAATCGCACAAGGCAAGTTGGTGTTTGATTTCAACTTTATGCCGCCGGTGCCGATGGAGCGCGTGCGCTTTGAATCCTTTGTAGATATTTCACTTTTGAAATTTTAATTCAGCACAACATGGCACTACTGATTAACCGACTCACGAATGCGAATGTGTATTTAGACGGGGTCTCGTATTTGGGGCGCGTCGAGGAATTGGACTTGCCGAAGGTCAAATCCAAGATGATTGACCACAAGGCATTAGGTATGGTAGGCGAAACGGAGTTTCCGTCGGGTTTTGAGAAAATGGAAAGCCGATTGAAGTGGAGCGCGTTTTATCCCGAAGCCTTTGGCGTTGCGCTCAATCCCACAAAGGTCTATAACCTGATGGCGCGATGCAATTTAGAAACCTACACGCCACAAGGACGCTTGACGCAGTTGCCGGTGGTGTATTCTACGGCAGGGATTTTCAAGGATATGGACTTGGGACAGTTTCGGCAAAACGAGAATGTAACGATGGAGTGCATGATGACGGTGTATTATGCCAAGCTTATTGTGGCGGGTGCGACGCTCTTTGAAGTCGATGTGTTGGCGAACATTTACAAGGTGAATGGGGAGAATTTGTTAGAAGGCTATAAACTCAACACAGGAGCGTAGCGATGTCGGATATACCACAAGTGGAGCCGAATTTCGGCGAGAGCAGTAATTACAACTGGGTAACGGGGCGAGTGTATCGGCTCAAGAACACGGATTCGGTTTTGGCGCGTAATCCTGACAACACGGATGCGTTTGCGAATCTTGCGACACGGGAATTGGTGAATCGGACACGGAATTTGCACACGCGGCTCTCGGCTGTAGAGGCATCGGGTTGGGTGTTGGAAAGTAGGATAGCGGACGGTGCGGTTACGCGGCGAAAAGTCATGGCGGGCGTGCGAGTGGTTGAGGCGACACTGACCATCAATCCGCCCTTTAACGACTTTTTACTGCGTGATTACGGAAACGAGACTAATGTGTATGGGAATCCGTTTGGGTTAAGTGCTACGGGGAGTATTACGCCGTTTGTGCATGTGTATCGGGATATTTCAAATCGTGTGTTTTTAGAAGGCTTCTTTAACAGACCTGGGACAGGAACGCCCACAGGCACGCTCTTCACATTGCCAAATCAGTTCAGACCTACGATGCGGCAGGTGTTTAGTTTGCCGGCTTTTGCATTGGGTTCGGCGGTTGTGGCGGTATTGCCGACAGGCGAGGTGCAAGTTACCCATTGGACAGCCGGATCATTCTATACCTATCCGGTGCCGGTGCCGCTGAATCCGATTCATTTCATGGCACGTGAAAACAGTAACGAGTTTGGAGGTGACCCAACATGAAAATTGAAGTCAAGAAGAAGGCGCGGCGAGCGTTTGAGCGCGTGGAGTTTGAGGAGCCGACGGTTCGGGATTGTTTGAATGCGGTTCGGATTTCGGGGAAAGAGGAGGGCTTGGAGTATCAAGCGGCACTTTTGGCGACCATTGGGACGTTTGATGGGAAGAAGTTAACGATGGAAGATATGTTAGAGATGTCGCAATCTGATTTTTTAGCATTACGGGACGGCTTCTTAGCGAGCCTCGCCGAGCAGTTGGATTCGGCAATGGAAAAGGTGTAGTGGAAGCCGTCCTGACGTTGCTACGTATGGGGCTGTTTAGATACTCCGAGTTGTCAGCAATGACAATGTCGGAGTTTGTGTTTTGGATTAAAGCCGTTGCGAGAGGTTAGTTGCGTTTGAAGAGATTTGCGATAAAGAAGATGATGAAGATGTTGGCAAGGGTGTTAAGAAGCGTGGATTTAGGTTGCGGTCTATCGGTTGCGTAGGCGAAGATAGAGCGGACGATAAAGATGAGGGTATAAATAACAAGTGTCCAAACGAAAGCGGTCAGAAGAAAGTCTATCATGGCAGAGTCAAAGGTTAATATTAAGGTCATATTTGATGGTGTTGCGCAGAGCGCAATGTCGGCGACGCGACGCTTATCGGGTGAAATTAAGCGACTTGGCGCAGAATCCAAGCGAGCGGGTGCGGCACTTGCGGGGATTGGGCGCGGTATGATGAAGGGGTTGGAGAGCGGTGCGATGTTTGGAGCGGGGGCGATGGTGGGCTACAATCAATTTGTAGTACCGATGCTGAAAGCCGCCGAAACCTACGAGGAAGCCGTAACACGTGCCACAGTTGCCTTCATGAACGCACAGGGCAAGACAAGCGAGAATTTCCCGAAACTCGTTGCGCTCTCGGAAAAGTTGAGCGTGGATTATGCTGGTTCTGCGAAAAACTTTTTGGAAGTTGCAACGACGCTTCGGCAAGGACAAGTCAAAGAAGACGTGATATTGAAGGCAGGCTTGAAGGCAGTCGCCGATTTGGCAACCATTAAGCAAGCCAAGAGCGATGAGGAGTTTGTGAAAATTGCAGGACAGGTCAATGTGTTTCTTGATGCCTTTAAGTTGCCCGAAGAAAAAGTAGATGCGTTTGTTAATGATGTGCAGAAGGCGAAATATGCGTTTGAGTTGGAGACTGAAGAATTGGCGGAGAGTTTGAAGTATTCGATGTCGGCGGTAACGAATCTGGGACTAACGGGTTCAAAAGGTGCGAAAGATGTGATGACGATGTTCGGCGTGCTCAAACAAGCGGGACAAGCGGGGTCGTTGGCGGGTTCAAACTTTGACGAGTTTGCAAAGCGGTTGCCGCGCGTGAGCGAAGAGCTTGAGAAGTTGCGCAAGAAACGTCTCGTTGGCAAGGACTTCAAGATGACCTTTTTTGATAAGGATGGAAATTTTTTGGGATTAGAGAATGCGCTGGGGGAATTAAGCAAGTTGGAGACGCTCTCGGAAGAGAAGCGGTTGAAAGTGATGTCGGAGCTCTTTGGGGAGACGGGGGCGCGGTTTGTGAGTGCGATGCTCTCCAAAGGTGGTGTCTCGGCGTTTCGGGAATATGGGCGACGGTATGCGGAGCGGGCGAACAAAGAATTGGTGATTGGAATGCTACAAGGTACGGCGATGCTCAAAAAGGAATCCATGATGGGCGCACTGGAAAATGCGGCGGCAAAAGCGGGCGAAGGCTTAAATGAGATTCAAAAGAAGATATTTGATTTTATTGGCAATGATGTAGCATCGTTTATTTCGTCAAATCCGAGTGTTGGGCTTGGAGGTGGAATTTTGGCGACACTCTTCTCCGGTTTTGCGGGAATGAAAGTGTTTCAGGGCGCGAAAGGTTGGGTGGAAGGTCTCTTGAAAGGCGGCACGACAGCAAGCACGCCTACAACACCGCTCTTGGTTGATGCGGCGGGCAGACCGATTTCGGCGGCAAGTAGTGGCTCATGGCTCTCGCGTGCGAGTGGGATAGGCGGGCGTGCCTTGTCGTTTATCGGGCGATTTAATCCGCTTTTAATGGCGGCTTCAACGGGCGTTACGGCTTACAACGAACTGATGCGCGAAGGTGTAACGGTAGACGATGTGAAAAATATGCAAGTGCGAGCGGCAAGCGAATCGGGCGGTCGCTATCTGCCCACTGAACTGCAAATCAACTATCAGCCGACGGTTACAATTCAGACTGCCGAAGCACGCGAGACCGAGAAGTTCCTTAGACTACTTAATGAACACAAAGACCATATAGCAAAATTGGTCAGTCAAGTTCAAACACGCAACCAAACGATTGCTTTTGCACGATGATATTCAACGCTATCAATCTTGCCTCACAAGTGGCATACAATCCGATAGGGCAAGGGATTGGGTATGCGCTGTATTTGGTGCTGGAGCGGGCGCGGCTTCAAAATCAAACTCGAGCGGAGCAACTTCAGTTTGAGACGATAGCGGGCGCAAGCAAGGCGGTCTTTGCACGCTTGGGTGAGATTGAATTTTTGATGGTGGAAGGTATCACGCAGTTTCGCGAAAGCACAAGCCAACACCTTGCCACACACGAGACGGTGCTTGGGAAGGAAGTGGTGCAAGTGATGGGCGCGCGGCTTCGGGGCGTTTCGCTGACGATGACCTTTCACCAATTTTTTGGTAATCCGCAAGACCGCTTGGAGCAACTCCGTGCGGCGTGCGAAGACGGTAAGGTGCGGAAATTGACCTTCGGAAACGGGATATACGACGGCACGTATGTGATTGAATCGGTGGATACAACGGTGGTGCAGTGTGCGTTGGACGGTACACCGATTTATGCCACTGCGGATGTGGTGCTGAAAGAATATGTTGAGAAAGCTGTTGCGACGGTGGCGCGAGAACGCCGACCCCCGAAACCAAAACCAAAACCGAAAAAGGTTGTGCCGTTTATACCGAAAAGTCCTGTGATTGCTTACGCGAATGGGCGTGCCTATCCGCCCGAAGTTGTGGAGGTGGAGTGATGTTTATCGTGATTGAGACGGTCAAGAACGACCGATGGGATTTAATTGCCGAGCGGGTGTATGGCGATGCTCGACGGTTTGGGGAGATTCTGCCACACAATCCACATCTGCCGATTTTTGGGGCATTGCCGGTGGGGGTGAGCGTGTTTGCGCCCGTGTTAGACACGCCTACGGAAGTTATTGTAGAAACACAACCAGTATGGAGGCGACGTGTTCCTTGACCTTAATCCTGAAAAGCCGGTTGAATTGGGCGCACGCGGTCGGCAAGCCCTTGAACAAGCGGTGCGCTTGATGCTGTTTGTGCCGAAGGGTGCAATTCCGATGCGCCCAGAGTTTGGTAATGCCTTGCTGAACAAGTTAGATGAGTCCGTAGATTTGGCACAAGCGGCACAAGACATCGCCGACGCGCTCTCGCAAGACCCGCGTGTAGAAGTGAAGCGGGTAGAAATTGATACCAATAGCCTTGCCCAAGGTCAAGTTAACATCAAACTTGCCTTGAACTTTCTTGGCGAGCCAAGCGAGTTAAATGACATCACGCTTAACGCCGATGGGCTGATTTACCTCATCAACCCGATTGTGCCGTTGCCTGATGCGGAGATAGATACGGAGAATGTTTCTGGCAAGGGAACCAATGTATGTCCAGTGGAATTTCGGTTTTTTTCGCCGTGCTTTCGGGAGTTGGTGTTGGAAGTGGCAGCCGACGCACAGATGGAAACGGTGGTGCATCGTTCAACGGGTGAAGCACGCGCACGCACAGTGAATTTGCCGAGACGACGCACGTATTGGTGGCGCGTGCGCACGACGGATTCATCGGTCATAACCACCCCCAGAAAATTCCACATGCCGATTGACTTTGATTTCTCTATCGAAGAAGAAATACAAATCACAGTAGGTTTCTTTTCAAACATCGAGTTCCAAATTGACTTATCTCGCTTTGACGTGGATGGTGAAGTGAGGGTTGAGTTGTTGAATGATGAGGAGATGATTGATAGTGGGGTTGTGATTGAGCCGAAGGTGCAATCCGTGCGAGAGAGTGGGGTATATGGTTTTGAAGTTACGGGGGATAGAGAAGTAACGGCAACTGCGCGGTTTCGGGCATCAGGGTTAGGGATTGAGCGCGAGGCAGGGGTTGAGATTCAAGTGGTTGGCTCATTAGATATTCCACTAGGTAGATGATGATGAGGCTTGAGCTTGAATACGAGGGGGCAGAGGTGACGCGGGTGCTGTCGGAGCAGTTGGTGCGCGTTGGGATTACTGAACGCTTTAACGAACAGTTAAGCGAAGCGCGATTGGTGTTTGAAGATAGCGAGGGGCGATGGCGTAGGAGTTGGTTTCCGAAAGCCGAAGAACGCTTGCGGCTGAAGCTTGGAAACGGCGAGCAGGTGCGGGATTTCGGGCTGTATCGGGTTCATGAAGTCAATTACACGGGCGACAGGAGCGGTGAGCGGATTGAGATAGTGGCGGTTTCGGGCACGGAGCGGCTGTATGAGAAGCGTTGGGTATCGTATCGGCAACAGCCTTTGAAGGCGGTGGTAGAGGCGGTAGCGGGACGGCACGGCTTGCGCGTGGTTGGGGAGATAAGGGGCGAGGTAACTTTTGAAGCGCAACGTGATGAGAGCGACCTAGCGTTTTTGCACCGATTAGCCAAACGCTATGGTTATGCGATGAAGTTGGAAGGCAGTGAGCTTGTTTTCGCGCCTCGTGGGCAGATAGATGATAGCCCGGTGGTCGCAAGGATTCGGCGTGGTGATGTTAAGTCGTATCAATTTTCGGATAAAGCCATTGGTACTTACAAACGGTGCGTGGTCAAGGGGTTTAATGCGAAGACGCGACAGGTGCTTGAAGGCACGGCGGGGTCAGGCGAGCCTGTGCTGTATGCGGTGGAAAGCGGGATTGATACTACGAGCGAAGCCACTGAACGCGCACGCGAGATGCTCAAAGAGACGAATCGGAAAAAGACGCGGTGCGACCTTACCCTGCCGGGTGACAGCCGACTGCTATCGGGCATGACGATGGAACTGATAGACTTTGGGGTGTTTGACGGCAAGTATGTGATTGAACAAACCGAGCATCGGGTTGAGCGGTCGGGCTATGAAACAAGCCTTGAAGGAGTGCGAGTATGATACGCTTTGGAAAAGTAATTGAGATTGATGCAGCGAAAGGACGCGCACGGGTTAAAGTATTTGCCGAAGAGATTGAGACGGATTTTCTGCCTGTGGTGCAACTTTCGGCGGAGCGGTTTAAGTGTTATGTGATGCCGAAAGTGAACGAGACAGTCGCCATGATACTGAACGAAGCCTACGAGGGCGTGGTGTTGGGGGCGATTTATGACGACCAAAATCTACCACCGGGCAATGCCAATACCTTGATGCTCAACGGCAACCAGTTCGGCGGACTGTTGAAAGCCGTTCAGTTTTTGAATGAATTTGCAAAGCTGAAGCAGACGGTTGATGCGTTGGTGAGCGGGTTTCAGAGTTGGACACCGGTGCCACAAGACGGCGGAGCAGCCTTGAAAACAACGATGTCTTCACAACTGGCAGGCAGGACAACGGGTAATTACAGCGATTTAATCAATGAAAAAATTAAGCACGGATGAGTCAGTTGAATTTCATAGAGCGTAATCCGCAAAAAGTGTTAGAAGAATGTATCGCGCAGTATGAAACATTGAGCGGGCAAGTCTTGCACCCAGCGACACCGGAGCGGGTATTGATTGACATTTTGGCGTATCGGGAAAGTTTGCTTCGGGAAGCGATTCAAGATGCGTGCTTGCAGAACACAGTGGATTATGCGCGAGGTGAATTTTTAGATGCGCTCGGACGACTGTTGGGGGTGGTGCGCATTGAGAATGAAAGTGATGATGAGATGCGCGAGCGGGTTCGGCTTGCGCCGGAGCGGTTTGCGGCGGGCACGAAGTCGGCGTATCGGTTTCACGCATTAAGCGCAGGCGCGCGGGATGCGTTGGTTTATGGATACAACGAAAAAAGCGATGTGCCGATTGGAACGGTTCGGGTTGCGATTACCAGTCAATCTGGTGAACCTGATGCGGCACTGAAAACCGCCGTGCTGAACGCTTTGAACGATGAAAAAGTGCGCTGTGTGTGCGATGTGATTGAGATTGCGAATGATGTGCCGGGTGAAGTCACGCCGTTTAATGTTGCTTTTGAGATTGGCGTGAAAGTCAAGCGAGGCTATGATGGGAATGTGGTGCGTGCGGCGGTTAGAAGTCGTTTTTTAGAGATATGCGTCGAGCGGTTTACGGGTCGGTTTGGAGTGGTAATCAGTTGGGCGGAAGTCAGTCGGTTCTTGTTTTTGGAAGGGGTGGAGCAGGTGGAGTTGATTACGCCGAGTAGTCCGATTGTTACGCCGTCGTTTCCCGATGTGAGTTATTTTGTTCCAGCAACGCTCAATGTGATATTGTTATGAGGTATCAGCCAGAGGTAATGTGGACGGCGCAGTCGGTTGCTTTGGAAGAGGTTGGTCGGGTTCGGTTAGAGTGTCAGGCATTGGTTCAGGCGTGCGTGTTGTGTGTCGGGGCGGAGACTCCGATATGGCTTGCGGAAGCGATTGCATTAGCGTTTGGAGTGCCGTTGTCGGTGTTAGTGTTGGCGCGCAACGGTGATGATGTGAGGCGTTTAGCGGCGGAAAGTTATGTGATTGCGTCTAAAAAAGGGACAAAATGGGCGATTAAACGGGCTTTAAGGTTAGTTGGAATAGAGGTTGAATTGATACCCGCCTGATGTGAGTGTGTAGAAATACACGCCGCTACCAAGTCCTGCCGCATCGAAGGTAATAGTGTAATTGCCCGCAGGGCGAGTCTCACTCACCAACGTAGCAACTTCACGACCCAGCAAGTCATAGACTTTCAGCGAAACAAAGCCGGCTTCCTTAAGAGAGAAGCCAATCGTTGTGGTCGGGTTGAACGGGTTCGGGTAGTTTTGTTCCAACTTGTAGGCGAAAACTACTTTCGGTGCTTCGGTAACTTGCACAACGGCAGTGCGGTTGATATGGTGAATGGTCCCGTTATGGTCAACCGAGCGAAGCGTATAGATGTAAGTTCTGCCAACTTCCAAGCCAGAGGCATCAATGTAGCGATAGGTTTTGGCTTCGGAGGTGGTGCCGCGCCCGCGCAGTTCAGGCGTGGTATTGTAGTGCGCAAGTTGCTGACCATCGCGGAAAACAATGAAGCCTGCATTGTCTTGTTCTGATGCCACACTCCAAGCCAGTTCAACGCCGCGTGCAGTCGAAGTGCCTGTGAAACTGGTGAGTTCAACAGGAAGCGGATTGTCGGTGTCACTGATGGTGAACTCTGAAAAACTGGTTGTGGTAATAGTCAGTGAGCGCGGGTCTGATGATGTGTTAAAAGTGCCAGGAATCGGAAACCAAGTTGCACCGTTATCGGTGCTCTTCCATGCTTGCAAGGCGGAAAGGTTGCGCCCGTTGTCCGCACTTGCAGGCCAGTAGAAACTTACATTTCGTGGGGCAAATGAAGAGGTCGTGGTTGTAATTATCCACTTGCGAGCGATGCCAGTATTTCCGCCAACCGTTACAGGCGTTGAACTGCGCAAAATAGAAAGGTTGTTCAGCGCGTCGCCCGCAGCAATGTCAATGCCAATTGCGGCATTCGTGAAGGAAGTGCTGGAAGGCAAGTTAAACGGTGCAATCGAAAGCGTGCCAATGATGTTTTGAGGATTCGTAACCGTCGAAGAACTGCTCACAGTTAAGGCGTTGCTTCCTGTGTTAATCGTACCATTGACCGTCAAATTGCCTTGAATCGTTACAGGACTGTTAAGTGTAAGCGTCGCGCCGCTATTAACCGTCACATTCGCATTAGAACCGAAATTGAGCGTGCCCGAATTGGCGAGACTTTGCGAGGTACCGCCAAAAGTGAGGGTGGTCGCTGATGCAGGATTAAACCCAAGCGTTGCACCACTGCTGACCAATATATTACCGTTAATCGTAACCCCGCCCGTCAAGTTGATGTTGAAAGTGCCAGAGGAAACGGTCAGGTTGTTCATCACGAGGGGTTGTGTCCCTATGGAATTGAGAGTTTGTGTGGAAGCGTATTCAAAGTTCGCATAGGTTCGGCCGCTCAACGCGGGCGCGCCCGAAGCGGCAGTAAAGCGATAGAGGCTTCCCGATTGCCAAACCACAACCGAATTCGGTGCTGACGCACCAAACGGATTAGCACCAGCACCATGGTCATAAATTGACCCACTTTGAAAGACAACGGAATTGAGGTTCGTTGTGCCGAAAAGATTGCCCGTGAAATCGGGGAGCGTGGCAACAGTGCCAGATACCGTCAGCGATGAGGCATCAGCGGCAAGCAATTTATGCGCTGCGCCACGTGCTTCAAATGTGCCGGCAATTATGCCCGTTTCGCCTGAAGTGATGTCAATCGTAATCGTGCGGTCGTTGGAGGTGGTGTCTAATCGCAAGGTTGAGCCGCTTTGAATCTCAAAATCCACCCCGGCGACATTGCCGTCGAGCGTCAGCGTTGAATTTGCGGCATCGGCAGTGAAAATGATGTTCGCATTATTGATAAGGCGCAGTTGTCCAATCGTTTGAGACGCAGGCAAGTTGGAAATCGTACGCTGTCCTGTGAGCAAAGAGCCGTCAAAGACAAGAATATCGTTGATGGCGGGCGTTGTGCGGTTGGGATTCCAATTTGTTGCGACATTAAAATCGCCATCAGCATCAACATTCCATGTGTAAGTAACGGGCGGATTGACCCCCGTGCCGCTCACGGCAACAGTCTGCGTCGTCGCTGATGGGCTGGTATGCGTAATGTTTCCACTTGTTGAACCCACACTCGTAGGCGAGAAGCGTGCATAAATCGTAACTGGCTCGCCCACCAAATTGCCACCCGACTGCGTTAAAGTAACGGACGATGAAAAATTGACATTGTCCGTAGAAACCTGAAATTGTGCAGGCGCAGTAACCGTTACATCGCCCGTCAAGTTATCGCCTGAAACGGTGTAGGTTTGTGCAGGTGAATTGTTCCCTATTTGAACCACTCCAAAACTCGGAAGTGAGGTTGTGGAAACCGTGATGCTTGGAGTCGAGAGCGGCGTGCCAGTAACGGAGATGTTGTCAATTGCCCAAGAGGGACGATTGCCGCCCGTAGCCCCGTTGGCTCTGGTTGCCCAACGAAGTTGAACCAATGGTTGATTGTCACACGCTGCTGGCAAATTAACTGTAATGACTTCGCGTTTTACACCACTCGTGTCTCCAGAACCAGTTTTAGTTGCCGAATTGTCAGTGGTGTAAATAGTTCCAATGCCCGTGAATGTGCCTGACGGTGATGAAGAAACCAAGTATTGCAGTTGCACATCATTGATGCGTGTAACATCAGCCACGCGGATGGTCATAATCTCAAAGGTAACCGTGATGTTTTGGTATCCTGTGGTGTTGATGGCTAAAAGCGGATACCGCCCATTTGTTGCGCCAACAAGTGAGCCAATCTTTTGGTTGAAATTGATAACATTGTTGGTTGTAGTGTTAGCAGCACCGTTTGCGGTCATCGTCACATCAGCTGTTCCATATGTTGTTAGGAAACTGGTTGAAAGAGCACCGACATTATGCGAAACCCAACCTGTTGGCAAGGCAGTTGATGAATGAGGCAGGGAGTTAAAGTTCTCTGAATATGGGAGCGTTTGTGCTGTGGGAACAGTTTGCCCGTTGGCGTGGAGCGCAAAGAGCGCAAGTAGCATGAAGAGCGATAAGAGTCGTTTCATTGTGAATGATGGTTAGTTTGTTAAAAAGTATTTGAGCAAAAAACTGGTGAAAAAGTTGCTGGCATGGTGGCCCGCTTGGCACGCAAAGTTCGCAAAATCAAAAAGAGAAACAGTGTTATGTTTGCGTTAAGGATTTGTAACAAAATGAAAGCGAAGGCTTGAATTGTCGGCCGGCATGCTAAAATTTACTATGCTCCGACTCTGCTAACCTTTATCGTGTCAGTTGTGCCGTGTCTGAAAATTGGGATGCCCATGGTGTAGACCAGCACATCGCCGGGCTCAACAAGTCTGCGCTCAATAAGGCGACGCTCGATGAATTTGAAACTGTCATCGGTTGAGGTGAGGGTTTCGGTGTAGATGGCTTGTACGCCCCAGACAAGGTTCATGCGGCGCTGAACAGATTCATTATCGGTAATGACGACGATAGGCGTTTTGGGTTTTTGTTTCGAGACTTTAATTGCAGTTAAACCAGAGTGGCTCAAAACAACGATGGCTTTGGCGTGGACGGTATTGGCTACATCAACAGCGGAAACGGCAATGGCTTCGCTGAGGTCTACGTGTGTGCTATTGGAAATATCGTGAGCCAGTGCGTAGCGCTCTTTGGCAAGCAGAGTGTAGTTCTCACTAGATTCCACATTGGCAATGATTTCTGACATGGTGCGTACGGTCTCAATCGGGTATTTGCCAGAGGCGGTTTCGCCTGAGAGCATGACGGCGTCAGTGCCGTCGAAGACCGCATTTGCGACGTCGCTGGCTTCGGCACGAGTGGGGCGCGGGTTTTCGGTCATAGATTCCAGCATCTGTGTAGCAATAATCACGGGTTTGTATTTAGCATTGCAGACTTGAACAATGCGCTTTTGGAGGATGGGAACGGAAGAAGTTTTCATCTCGACGCCTAAATCGCCACGTGCGACCATAACGGCATTAGCGGCATCAACGATTGAGTCAAGGTTCGTGATGGCTTCGGGGCGCTCAATTTTGGCGATAATCCAAGTGTCTTTGCGGCGCAAATCGATAATTTCACGAAGGTTGTGAATATCTGATGCAGAACGCACAAACGAGAGTGCAATTAAATCCACATCGTGGTCTAATCCAAAATAGACATCCTGCATATCCTTTTCAGAAAGAGAGGGAACAGACATATTCACGCCCGGAAGGTTTAACCCTTTCTTGGATTTGAGTAAGCCCCCGATAACCACTTCGGTAATGACATCCGTATCGGTCTTATCCAGCACGCGCACCTCTAAAAGTCCGTCATCCATCAGGATTCTATCGCCAGGGCGGACATCTTTAACAATTTCCTTATAAGTGGTAGAGACACAGTTATAAGTGCCGATAATGTCACGAGTGGTAATCGTAAAACGCTCGCCAGGCTTGAGCAGGACTGTCTTTTCTAAATCGCCGATGCGGATTTTCGGGCCTTGAAGGTCTTGCAGAATAGCGATTGGTTTGCCAGTAATTGCAGAGGCCTGGCGAACCATGTCGATACTGGCTTTGTGGTCAGCGTGCGTACCATGCGAGAAGTTCAAACGTGCAATATCCATGCCAGCATGGATAAGTTCGACAATTTTCTCAACGCTGTTTGTGGAAGGGCCAAGTGTGCAAATAATTTTCGTGCGTTTCATGATTTGGCAGCTTTGGTTGGTAATGAAGAAGGTGTTGCCGCATGGTTTGAGCGTGAGTCCAAAGATAAGAAAGGCTCTTGGTTTTGCGAAGAGCCTTTCTGGAAGAGTTAGGCCGCCACAAAGTCGTAGAGCGGGAATTTGGACATGAAGGCTTTTACTTCTTGCTTGGTAGAGGCACAAAGCGAAGCAATGTTTGGCGAGTGCGCATGGGTGAGAATGCGGTCAATCCATTCAGCGATAAGTTCGGCATCAGATTCTTTCATGCCGCGTGTCGTAATTGCCGCAGTGCCAAGTCGAATGCCGCTGGTAACAACGGCACTTTTGTCATCAAACGGCACCATGTTCTTATTTGTGGTAAAGCCTGCGGTGTGAAGTAAGTGTTCGGCTTCTTTGCCGCTAAGGTTTTTGTTACGAAGGTCAATGAGCATGAGGTGGTTGTCCGTGCCGCCCGAAACGATATGGTAACCGAGCGAGAGGAATTTTTGTGCCATAGCGGCAGCGTTCTTTTTGACTTGAAGCGTATAGGCTTTGTATTCAGGTTTAAGGTTTTCGCCGAAGCCGACAGCCTTGCCAGCAATAATGTGCATGAGCGGTCCGCCCTGAACGCCGGGCATCACTTCGCTATCGAGCACTTCCGACATCAGTTTGAGTCGCTCACCATTTTTGGTTTTGACTTTGAGACCCATTGGATTTTCAAAGTCTTCGCCCATCAAAATCAGTCCGCCGCGCGGACCCCGAAGTGTTTTGTGAGTTGTGGAAGTAACAAAGTGGCAGTAAGGAAGTGGATTGTTCAGAAGCCCAGTGGCAATGAGCCCGGCGGGATGCGCAATATCGGCAAGAAGAAAGGCGCCAACTTGGTCAGCAATTTGACGGAAAGCCTTATAGTCCCAATCACGAGAGTAAGCGCTGGCCCCACAGATGATAAGTTTAGGTTTGACCTGCTTGGCAATGTCCGCAACGCGGTTCATATCAATTCGCCCTGTTTCTTTCTCGACCCCATAAAAATGCGCTCTATAGAGCTTGCCAGAAAAATTGACCGGTGAGCCGTGCGTCAGATGCCCGCCATGTGCAAGGTCAAAGCCAAGAATAGCGTCGCCGGGTTTAAGAACAGCAAAGAAGACAGCCATGTTGGCGTTTGAACCTGAATGAGGTTGGACATTGGCATACGCGGCGCCGAAGAGTTTTTTAGCCCGCTCTCGAGCAAGAGTTTCAGCAATATCAACAAATTCACAGCCGCCGTAGTAGCGCTTGCCTGGGTAGCCTTCGGCGTATTTGTTAGTGAGGACAGAGCCACAGGCTTCCATCACAGCGCGACTGGTAAAATTTTCAGAGGCAATCAGTTCAATCGTGTCGCTCTGGCGCTCTAATTCAGATTGAATCGCGGCGTAAATTTCGGGGTCGGCATAGCGGAGCGCATCCATGTAACATTAAGTTTTAGGTTAAACAGATGATTTGTTTGAAAAACGCTCAATAAGCGAATCCAAAAAGGTCTTCTTGGGCATTTGCGGATTTCTGGATTCGTAGTAATAGTTGTAATAACGATAATACTTGTAGTATGAGCCGTAGGTGTTGTAGATGTCGAAGTTATTGAGAACAAGTCCAGTCACTTTGCCGCCAACCTTCAGGATAAGGTCTATTGACCGCTTGGCGAGTTCGATTTGAGTAACGCCAGATAAGATAACGATAATCATGCCATCGACAAGGGTTGAAAGCACTTGCGCATCGGTTACGGCAATCACGGGTGGAGAGTCTATCAAGATTGAATCGTAATGTTGCTGCATGTCGGCAAGAAATTCCTTCATGCGTGCTGAACCAATGAGTTCTGATGGGTTTGGTGGAATTGTGCCCGAAGTAATGATATCAAGGTTGCGAATTGGTGAGGTACGAATGATGTCATCAATCGTAGCGCGTCCGACAAGGTAGTTGGTAATGCCGGGCTCTTTGTTGTATCCGAAAATTGCATGTAGCGCAGGTCGACGCAAGTCGCAATCAATCAACAGCACTTTTTGTCCGCCCTGTGCGACCGTGATGGCAAGGTTTGAGATGGTCGTGGATTTACCTTCTTTCGGAGCGGCACTGGTTACACCAAAAAGATAGGCTAATTTTTTGCCGTCGGCTTGAACCGTGCTAACACGCGAAAAGAGAAGATTGGTGCGCAAGGTGCGATAAGCTTCAGAGACAGAACTTTTCGGGTCAAGATGAGTAACTAAGTACGAAGCAATTTTGCGTGATTCGGCTTCAGGGCCTTCGATGAACTTCACATGATCGGCGGCTTTGGCACGCACATTTTCGCCGAAGGTCTCAATCACAGGAATCGTAGCAAGCAGCGTGCCTAATCTTTCGGCTTGTTCAGGTGTCTGAATGCTTCGGTCAAGGGTGTGAATGAGAATCACAATTCCAAACCCCAAAATTAACCCGATGATAGCCCCGAAGGCAATCGTAACTTTGCGTTTAGGCGCCACAGGGATGCGTTCTGGAACTGCTAAATCCACAATCTCAATCCCACTTGGCGTTTGCTCCTCAGAAATCAAGGCTTCTTGATATCGCTTCTCAAGTAGGTTATAAAGCTCTTGGTAGGTTTGCGCATTGCGTTGAAGGCGTGCAAACTCAATGTTCTTGGCAGGCGTTCTAAGAAAGGCTTTATCATACTCTTCGGCAAGTTTCTTGTAGGCTGTCAGGCGCGATTGAATGCCAATGATTTCAAGTTCAGTGGCAAGTCTCTTTTTAGCAACTTCTTGGTAGTATTCTGGGTATTGGATATTGGCATAACCATCTTTGACTTGCTGTTCGAATTCGGCTTGAAGTTTCTGCTTATAGGTCTCGATTTCCTTGTCGAGTTGTTGGAGTTGGAGTTGAACGTTTTGGTTATCTTGGTTCGGGTCTGAAAGAATTTTGTCGCGCTCGACTTGTTTTTGTGCAATAATTTGTTGGAAGAGTTTGGTGTAATACTCGGTGCTGGCTTGAACAGCGGCGTTAGCAAGTTTAGGTTCAAGAGAAGCCATTTCTTGCTTATAGGCATTGAGTGAAGCAGTAAGCGCATTGAGCATCACTTCGGCTTCGTCGACTTTGGCAAGTGCGTCAGAGTAGCGTGCAATCATTCGGTTTGATTCTTCACCGATTGCCACCACGCGCTGCTCTTCCATGTAGCGCTGAAGTTGCTCTTCACTTTCTTGAAGTTTGCGTCGTTTTTGCTCTAATTGCTCTTGCAAGAACACACGAAGTGCCGTTGCCGCTTTGCTGGCTGATTTTTTCTTACGCTCTTCATAGACTTTGACGATAGTTCGGGAAATGAGTGCCGCTTCATATGGATTTTTCGCACGGAAGCTGACTTCCATGAAGGTGCTTCCTTTGGGGAGTTTGACATCGACGCCACTACGCACACGTGCAGCGATGACATCAATCGGCGCAAGGCCGCCATTCTCATCTTTGATGATTTCAAGCGTGTCAAGGCGTGTGCTTGAGCTCCCATAGACCGCCTGCACCAGTGCATAGGCAACTTCTTCGCTAAGCGTGCGACTTTTGAGAATCTGAACTTCGTTGCTTCTGTCTTGGTCTTCTTTTTCTGTGCTGAAACTCACAATTACCGATGCAGTCGAGGAAGGGTTTCGCAAAATCAGTGTCGTGGTGCTCTCGTAAATGTCAGGTTGAGAGTATGCGACAAATATCGAGATTAAGAGCGAGGAGACAAAGACAGTCAGAATAATCCACTTCCCTTTGAGAAAGGCACGCAGATAACCGGCAGTATCAATCTCCTGAGGCTGGCTTTCTTTTAAGGCCACTTGAAGTTGCTGGTAGAGCGAAGTCTCTTGTTGCGGTGTGTTTGCGCTGCGCCTATAGCCATTAGCGTTGTCCATAGTCTTGATTAAGTAAGATTGATGTTCGTCGTAGCAGGTGCTTTATCGTCCGAAGCCTTTGCAGTGGCAAGCTCGACAAGTTTGTCCTTGCGTTGCCACAGAAGACTAAACAATCCAAGAATGAACGAGGTTAAGTTGTTGATAGCAAAAGTCAAAAGTGCGTAACTGGACGCAATAATCAGGCTAAAATCAAAAATTTTCTCGAGAGTTTTGGAGCAGGCATATTGATAGGTGCCTGCGCCTGCAGGCGTAATAAGTGAGCCGAAGGCCGAAATACTCATTGTCGTCAAACCTTCCGCCCAACCAAAAGCATCCACTGTTGACCATTCAATAGCATACATTGGCACTAAACTGGCCAGCAAATAACAACACCAAATCACAATCGAGGAAATGATAATTTCTGCATACTTGGCTCGATTCTTCAAGGCGGCTGTGCCTTCAAGAAATGACTCAAGTGCCTTGGAAAAACGCTCTGACCACTTCGGCGAAAGCCGATAAAAAAGGCCTTGGAAGCATAGCGCAATTTTTGCAGGATAAAGCGAAATGACCGCAAAGAAAATCAACACAAGAATCGAGACCATCAAGATTAAGTATGACGCAAGTTCAAACGAGACATAGAACCCGCCCAACATCACTTCGCCAAAGGCTTCGTTAATTTTTCGCCGAAAGATGAAGACAGAACATGCTAAAAGTAAGGCAAACATTAAAGTATCCAAAACACGCTCAACCACAACCGACGCCAACACTTTCTTGCCATCGATTTTCTCATGCTGGGCTAAATTTACCGCCTTTGTGATTTCGCCGACACGTGGTAAGGCTAAATTGACCGCATAGCCAATCATAGTAGCGTTGAAGAGATGTTTCAAACTCATCTTTTCCTTGACCGTCGAAAGCAAAATACCCCACCGCCAAGCACGAAGCACATGGCTTGCTGTCAAAGCAATGAAGGCGATAGAAACAAGGCGATAATCAATTCGAGAGAAAACTTCGCCCAACTTTTCAAAATCTTCGCGAGAAAAATCTTTGAAGGCCAGCCAGAAAAACAAGCCTGCAATCAGGATGGAAATGGCATATTTTATTGCATTCTTCATGTGCTTAAAGCTTGGTGTTTGCCGATTTCGTTTTGCCAAAGTGCTTGAAACACGATAGCGCATTTAGAGCGGCATATCTTGAAGACCTCACGGTCGCTTCGTTTGCGGAGCAATCCTAAGGCACGTCGCTTTTTTAAGTGTTGAAAAAAGTGTTTCATGTTCCAGATGAGCGCATCTAAGACGGCTCTGCTGGCATCGACGCGTTTGGACTTCAAATAGAAAATCATTGCCAAAAGTTCAAGCATCAAACGCGTAAGCAAGAGCAAAGATAAGCGAATAGTGTCGGCATTCTTTGTTAGCGCCATCACATTGTTACGATGATTCAGATAGACCTTGCGTGGATGGGTTTGCGAAAGCGTGGCGCCACCATAGTGATAAACAACGGAAGAGGGAGCGGAATAAAGCCAATAGCCGGCTTTCCACAATCGCCAACACAAATCAATTTCTTCCATGTGAGCGAAAAAATCTTCGTCGAAGAGACCAACGGCTTCGAGTGCACTTCGACGAACAAACATTGCCGCACCTGAAACCCAAAAAATCGGCACGGGTTGGTCATATTGTCCGCAGTCTTTTTCCAACCTGTCGAACACACGCCCTAAGCAATAAGGATAACCCAGTTTGTCCATCATACCGCCTGCCCCGCCTGCGTAATCAAACACACGCTCGCCGCGATAACGTGCTTGAATCGAGAGCAACTTCGGTTGTAGACCCGCAATCTGTTCATTTTGTTCGGCGATAGCAACAAGTTCGGAAAGCCAGTTTGGCTCTTGCTCCGTGTCGTTGTTGAGAAAGACAACATACTTGCCATGCGTTCGTTCAAAGCCGAAATTACAGCCCCCTGCGTAACCCAAATTTCTGCCCGTGTGAAGAATCTGAACCATCGGATAATGGGCTTTGGCAAGTTCGAGGCTGTTATCGGTTGAGCCATTGTCGACAATCGTGATGAGAAAATTCGGATAAGTGGTTTGGGTAAGCGTTGAAAGACAGCCAAGCAAAATGTCCGTTCCGTTAAAGTGAGGTATGATGACATCAACGGTTGGAAAACGCTGTGATTCTAACGGCTGAGCCTGATGCATTTGGTTAAATTTGGACGGCGCAAAGATAAGGGTTTCACGGCAGTTTTCCGAAGATGAACAGTGACAGGAAGCATGGAGCAAAACGATGCTTTTAGCGACACTTCAAAACAGTATTATCCCGTAGTGAGCTTCTTTGAGCTTTAGGTCAAAGCAAGTCGGCAATAAGTTCGGCGGCGGAAAGCTTGAGACAAGAGTGGCGCGAGTTTCCAAATTCTTGGCTGTACCGTTTTTCTATGGCTGAAATTAAGGCGTCGGCATGCGCCCGCAAGGCTTCAAACGAAATTTCCCCATGCGCAAATTGCATACGCGCAACCCAAAGGCGATACTTCTTTTCAAAAATCTCTTCACGAAAAATGCGCGACATAATGAGTTGAACTGAAAGTGCCTGTAAGTTTTCTGGTGCGAGTGTGTCTGCACAAATCGTTTGCTAAATTAGGCAAACGTTTCTGCAATCTAATCAACTCATTCAATGAAAATTTTAGTTACAGGTGGAGCGGGCTATATTGGTTCGCATGCTGTCCGAGAACTCAAAAAAGCAGGCTACGAAGTCGTCATTCTGGATAACCTTGTTTATGGTCATCGAGAGTTTGTGCAAGGCGAAAGGCTCATCGTCGGCGATTTAGAAAATCGAGCGTTGTTGGAGCAACTTTTTGCTGAACATCGTTTTGAGGCGGTGATGCACTTTGCCGCATATGCATATGTTGGCGAATCGGTTGAAAATCCCGCGAAGTATTATCGGAACAATGTTGCCGCAACGCTCAATTTGCTTGATGCCATGCGCGAGGCGAAGGTAAATCGCTTTATTTTTTCATCGACTTGCGCCACATATGGTGAGCCGAAAAAAGTTCCGATTTCAGAATCGCACCCGCAAAATCCTATCAATCCATATGGCGCGTCCAAGTTGATGGTTGAGCGCATTTTGGCCGATTACAGCAGGGCCTATGGGTTGAAATATGTTGCGCTTCGCTACTTCAATGCCGCTGGTGCCGATGAATCAGGCGAGATTGGCGAAGACCATAATCCCGAAACGCACCTGATTCCACTTGTGCTGGATGTCGCACTGGGGAGACGCAACCACATCATGATTTACGGCACAGATTATGACACGCCCGATGGCACATGCATTCGCGACTACATTCACGTAACCGACCTCGCCAATGCCCACGTGCTCGGCTTAAAGTATCTTGAAAAGGGCGGCGACAGCGATGTCTTTAATCTTGGCAACGGCAATGGCTTTTCCGTGCGCGAAGTGATTGAAACGGCAAGAAAAGTAACGGGCAGAGAAATTCCCGTTGTCGAAGGGGCACGTCGCCCTGGCGACCCGGCTCAACTTATCGGCAGCGCTGAAAAAGCCCAGAAAATTTTAGGTTGGAAGCCAACATTCAATCAGTTGGAAACCATTATTGCAACGGCGTGGAAGTGGCATCAGAAGCGATTTGCACCCGTATGGGAAACCGCATAAACTTGCCTATCCAATGCTAATTTCATTGTCTAATTTGAGTCGCATCAAAGCGCACGCCAAAGAGACCTTTCCCGAAGAGTGTTGCGGCCTGCTGATTGGCGACTATGACAGCGGAGTTTGTCAAAATGTGGTTCGGCATGTTGCCCCATGCCTAAATCAACTATGTGGCGACCGCACTCAAGGCTTTGAAATCGCCGCCCAGCAACGCTACGTCATTGAAAGGATGGCAAAGGAATACGGCATGAGCGTTGTAGGCATATATCACTCACACACATCATGCGGGGCGTTCCCATCTGCAGCCGACTGTGACGCAATCCCGATGAACCAAAGTATGCTCATTGTTGCTATCACCAATGGCGTGGTGGAAGAGACACGAGCCTTTCGGAAAAATGCCAACAATGAGGTGCTCGAGGAGCGCATTCAATTTCTGTTTTGAACAACAAAGCCATGAAATTTTTTACAACCAAAAACAATTAGGGTAAGCTTGAAGAATAATGAACCTAAATGTTTTTGAACATTATGTCTGACCTCATCACGAGCATTGTGGACAAGCGCACGCTTTCGCTCATTGGCAATACGCCAATCGTGCGTCTCAAAAAAATTGCAGACGAGTGGGGCATTGCTGACTATGTAGAGATTTATGGCAAGTGCGAGTTTATGAATCCAGGCGGAAGCGTCAAAGACCGCCCTGCACTGAACATCATTGAGACCGCAGAAGCACAAGGCTTACTGACGAAGGATAAAGTTTTGCTAGATGCAACTAGTGGAAATACAGGCATTGCCTATGCGATGATTTGCGCTATCAAAGGTTATAAGTGTCAACTGTGCGTGCCTGAATCGGCAAGTCCAGAGCGTAAGAAAATTCTAAAAGCCTACGGTGCGGAACTCATCTTCACGCCTGCGGCAGAATCGAGCGACGGCGCAATTCGCAAAGCGCGTCAACTTTATGCCCAGAACCCCGACAAGTATTTTTACGCTGACCAATACAGCAACGATGCCAATTGGCAAGCCCATTTCAACACAACAGGCGTTGAACTGTGGGAACAAACTGAGGGGCGCATCACGCATTTCATTGCGGCTATTGGCACCAGCGGCAGTTTTATTGGCACATCGCGCCGATTAAAATCTTACAACGACAAAATTCAGTGCATTGCCGTTCAGCCCGATGTGGCCATTCACGGCATTGAAGGCATTAAACATTTGGAGTCGGCAATGGTCCCCAAAATCTACGACCCAAAAGTGCCTGACCGATTTATCGAGGTTTCAACGGAAACGGCCTATCACTACACGGTAAAGTTACCTAAGGTTGAAGGTTTGTTGTTAGGCATTTCAGCATCGGCGAATGTATATGCCGCGCTGAAAGTGGCCAAAGAACTCACTCTCCGAAACGAGAGCGGTGTGATTGTCTGCATACTCTGTGATGGCGGTATGAAGTATCTTTCCGAGCATTTTTGGAACGCTTGAAACTCGGTTTGCCAGTATGATAATCAACATCAAAATTTCAAATCCTCGCTCGTTCCGCTTTCCGAGCGGCAACCCCGACATTGAGGCTTCGATTATTAAGCCGATTGAGGTTCAAAAACGGCTCATTGGCTCGATTGAAAGCGCATTGGTCGCACGCATTGCATCACCAATTCTGGTGCACGGCGCATATGGAAATCGGTTGGTCTTGCTAATGGATGAGCGCACAAAGACCAGCCGCGTCATGATGGGATATTCGGTTTGGGCAGATGTATATCTGGTCCCGTATTCGGTCTCGCTTAAAGGTGGCGCACTGTTAGACACTGACATGGTTCGATTAGGAACAGGAATGATTGTGATGGTCGATAAAGAGCGCACGATACCAGGCGACCTGAAAATCAACAAAAGCCAACTGCTGGTTATGACCACACAAGCACAGGGGGCATATCCTGAAGAGTGCGGTGGCTTGCTGGTTGGAATGATGATTGACGGCGACTTTGAAGTCCGAAAAGTCATTCCAGTTCAAAACATTAGGCGTGAATCGCGCCACAACCGCATTGAGATTGACCCATTGGATTACGCAAGAGTTGAGCGAGAAGCCCTGAAAGAAGGTTACGGCGTGTGGGGCTTTTACCACTCACATCCGAACGGCGACGCCACCCCGTCGGAATTTGACCGTGTAAATTTTCCATTTACAAACTGGTGGTATCCCATTATCTCGGTAGGTGAAGACAAGACCGTCAAGCATATTCGGTGTTGGAAACTGAATGATGACCGAAGCGGATTCACGGAACTGCACATGGAGATTGATGACGTTGCGCAAGTGTCTCAATTAGCCTGATACCAAGTGAACGGTTCACAATTCACCAAATTGCTGCAACGATGAAACTTACGCCATATGGCTACAGCACAATGGTTAAGGTGCTGGTGCTGTGCATTGGTCTTGGCGCGTTGAGTTACGTGCCTGACATGCCACAGGCGCTCACGCTGGTGTTTATGACCGTGCCGATAGCGACACTCATCTTTACGCTTCAATTTTTTCGCGACCCTGAACGCACGCCGCCAAACACGCCAAACGTGATTGTGTCGCCTGCTGATGGAAAAATTGTGCTAATCAAAGAAGTTGAACACAAATTTTTTGATGGAAAAGCCAAAATGGTGAGCGTGTTTATGTCGCCTATCAATGTGCATGTCAATCGCAGTCCGATTTCAGGCAAGGTAACGCACTTCAAACACATTGAAGGGCAATATCTTGCCGCTTTTGACCACAACGCAGGCGAGCGAAACGAGCGCACAGAAATCGGCATTGAAAATGAAAAGGTGAAAGTCTTCTTTAAGCAAATTGCAGGCTTTCTGGCGCGGCGCATCATTTGCAACCTGAAAGAAGGCGATAAGACCACACTCGGCGAACGGTTCGGAATGATTAAGTTCGGCAGTCGCATCGATATATATATGCCCACATGGGTTGAGCTGAAAGTCAGTGTCGGGGATAAGGTAACCGCAGGCGAAACCATCCTGGCAACCTATTCTTGACCGACCCATGAGCATTGATGAGCATTACGACGACTTTCTGCGCGGTATTGAAGCATTTAACCGACGCGAATTTTTTGAGTGCCACGATATTTGGGAACACATCTGGCAAGAAACTACTGGCGCAGATAAACTCTTCCTGCAAGGCATCATTCACGCCGCTGTGGGACTCTATCACTTCACCCATGGACAATGGAAAGGTGCAAAAAACCAACTGCAAAAGTGCATGGCAAAACTGGCTAACTATCATCCAACCTACCGGGGTGTGGATGTAGCTTATCTGACAACAGCTTTCAAGAACGATTTTCTGCCCGCGATTGAAAAAGCCTTGAACGGCGAGACCATGACCTGCCCAAACTTTCCGTCCATCACACTAAAGACGCCACCAGATGGAGCTGACCTTGCGGCGCAATTAGACCAACAGCGTGTTCTGTTCCAACAGCAGCTAGAAGCCCTAAGGCAAGAGCGCGACGAACTGAAAGAAACCTTAAAAGCCGAACAGGAAAAATTTGCCCTCGTCTTGAAGCGGCATCTTCAAAAGGCTAAAAGAAAAGAGCGTGTGCTCTACACCATGCTGGTGCTACTGCTATTGGCACTAATGGCGCTAAGCAGGTAATTGCCACGACTGGTCAAATGAATCCAGAACGCGTTCAAAGATGAAGCTTGAAAATAAAGCGTGTTACAATGGATTTTGGGAGCGACAAGGCTTTTCACCCATTGCTGTCAACTTCATCGTGCTGGTTGGGCTGTTTTTTCTCTATCAGATTGTAGGTGGTCTGATAACTTTTCTTGGGACAGGCGGAGCAATGACGGAATCGACGGTCAATCAGCATCGGCTGTTTCAGACTATCTTTCAGGTGTTGTTTCTTGCTGTGCCGGCGGTGTGGTGCGTTGGGCTTCATACGGGAAAATTTTCGCCGATGAGTGCAGAAAACCGTGCGTTTCTTGCACTTAATCAGTCGGTATCGGGCGAAGTGGTTCTTTGGGGAGTTGTCGGGGCTATGGTGCTGAATCCATGTTTGAGTTACTTGGGTGATGTGCAGTTTGTTTTGCTCTCGGAAGGGTTGGGCTTGAAGGCCGAAGTGCGGCAATGGAAAGCGCTCTTTGACGACGTGATAGAAAAATTGGCCACCGCTAGGAGTGTAAATGAACTCGTGCTGGTGGTAGGAGTGATGGCGGTAACGCCTGCAGTGTGCGAGGAGGTCGTGTTTCGTGGATTGATTCAGCGTAATTTTTCGCGTGTGCTATCGCCTGCGCGGACGGTAATCTGGACGGGGGTGATTTTTGGCCTCTATCATCTGAATCCGATTCAGACCTTGCCCTTGGTTGCGATTGGGATTTATATCTCCTATTTGCGCCAGACTTCGGGAGCATTGTGGCTATCTATGGCGGCGCATTGTGTGTTTAATTTTTTCTCGGTTTTGGGAATGTTTATCTTAAACCACGCCAAAGAGTTTGGTATTAGCGATGATGTGGTGCGAGTGTTCAAAAATAGCGAGCCCGATATAACTTCACCCATCGCAATAGGGAGTGCCGTAGGGTCGTTGATGCTGTTCTGGTTGGTGCTTCGCCAGTATTGCAGTGCAGTAAGTTGCTATAAAAGTAAAAGCGCTTTGGACAAACACTGTTAAAAGAAGCCGAACAAATGAAGCGATTTTTGACCAGGTTATTGCCAAGCTTATCATGGCTTGAACATCAAACGCCTAAGTCCGCGCCCGACTGGCAAGTTGTGTTCCGCACAATGCTAGATTTTGAGGCTGAAATGCTCAAAGCGACGCTGGCTGATGCTGGCATTTGCGCAGTTATCTACACAAAGCGCGACCGAATGTGGTCATGTTTTGCAAACCCACAACCGATTGAACTCTGGGTCGGGGCAGAAGCACTCGAGGAAGCCAAACGGTTGGTTGCGGAGTATTATCAACAGCGCGTTCCTATTGACAGCTTGACAAAAGAACAAAGCAATTGAATGCTGTGGAATTGAAACCGACGACTTCCGCGCCGGTCAACTGGTTACAATCGAATTTGTTTCGGCGTGTGGTGGTAGCGTTCATTGCAGGTCCGCTCATCTTGCTGTGTGTGCATTTCGGTGGTGTAGTTTTTCTTGGCGCAATGCTCTTTATTGCGCTCATGGCACTCTACGAATTCACGACGATGCTGAACCACAAGCAGATTTACCCGATTCGATGGCTAATGATGCTCTTTTGCGCCGCAATTCTTATCAATCACAAGTTTCGAGTCATTTCAACCTTCGATTTTATGTTGCTGGCCGTGTTTCTCTTTCCTTCGATTGAACTCTTCCGAAAACGCGGCACGCCAATTCAAAACATTGGAGCATCCTTTCTGTGTCTCTTTTACATTTCCTTTCCTTTCGTCTCACTGCTTGATATGCGCACCTATGACAAAGAAGGCATTTTTATCACACTCATTTTTATTGCTGTCTGGATGTCGGATACTTTTGCATACTTTGGCGGGAAATTTTGGGGCGGAAAAATGATTAAGACAAAATTTTCAGAACGATACAGTCCAAAGAAAACTTGGGAAGGCTTTTTTACTGGGCTAATTGCAAGCGTCGTTACAGTGCAAATTTTTTACTCGACCTTGCTCTCGAGACGCTTTGACTACCATCACATCTTAATTCTCGGTGTGCTGATTGGCGTGCTAAGTCCAATTGGCGACTTAATCGAATCAATGTTCAAGCGCGATATTGGTGTCAAGGATTCATCAGGCTTAATTCCTGGACATGGTGGATTTTTAGACCGTTTTGATTCGCTGTGTTTTATTGCACCGGTTGTGTTTCTTTACACGCGCTATTTGATGCCTATCTGATGAGGGCTCGGCAAATTTTTTGGAACAGCTTTTTCAACAACGCTATGTCAGAGCATCATACCAACACACATACCGAAAATCTGAATGATTTAATGCGCCAGCGGCGTGAAAACCTTGCTAAGTTGCGCGAACTTGGCATTGAGCCATATCCTTATTCGTTCCCTGTAACGCATCATGCAAGGCCGCTGGTGGAAACATTTGTGGATGGTCAAAAAACCGACGTGGCGGTCGCCGGCAGGATTATGACCATCCGCAACATGGGCAAAGTGTCGTTCTTTCACATTCAAGATGCAACGGGCAAAATTCAAATCTACCTGCGCAAGGATGATGTCGGCGAGACAACTTACAAGGCGTTCAAATACTTTGACATCGGCGACATTGTCGGCATTCATGGCTACACATTCCGCACAAAGACCGGTGAGGTCTCCATTCATGCCACAAAGTTAGAAATGCTATCCAAGTCGCTCCGCCCCATTCCAGTTGCAAAAGAGAAGGAAATTGACGGCAAAAAAATCGTCTATGATGCTTTCAGCGATAAAGAGCAACGCTACCGCATGCGCTATGTTGATTTGATTGTCAATCCAGAGGTGCGTGAAGTCTTCATCAAACGTGCGAAACTGATTCAAACCATTCGAGACTTTTTGAACGGTATGAATATGCTGGAAGTCGAGACGCCAGTTTTACAACCCATCTATGGGGGCGCAACGGCACGACCCTTCACCACGCACCACAACGCACTCGATATGAAACTCTACTTGCGCATTGCCAACGAACTTTACCTCAAACGCCTCATTGTGGGAGGCTTCGAAGGCGTCTATGAATTTGCCAAAGTCTTCCGTAACGAAGGCATAAGCCGATTTCATAACCCCGAGTTCTCAATGCTCGAGTTCTATGTGGCCTACAAAGATTACAACTGGATGATGCAAACTGTAGAGACGCTCTTTGAAAAAATAGCCACAACCGTCAACGGCCGAACCACAGTCAAATTCGGTGAGCACGAAATCAACCTTAAACCCCCATATCGCAAACTCACAATGGCAGAAGCCATCAAGGAATACACAGGCAAAGAAATTGATGGCAAGAGCGAAGAGGAATTGAGGGCAATCGCCTGCGAACTTGGCTTGAAGCCCAATTCAAAGATGGGAAGCGGCAAAATCATGGATGAAATTTTTAGCGAGTTTGTCGAACCAAAACTCATTCAGCCCACGTTCATCATCGATTACCCCATTGAAATGTCGCCCCTAACGAAAAAGCATCGAAGCAAGGCAGGGTTGGTCGAGCGGTTTGAACTGATTGTCGCAGGTAAAGAAATCTGTAATGCATATTCCGAGCTCAATGACCCGATTGACCAGCGCGAGCGATTAGAAGAACAGGCCCGGCTACGCGAGCGCGGCGATGATGAGGCGATGAACGTGGATGAAGATTTCTTGCGTGCTATTGAAGTAGGCATGCCGCCAACCGCCGGCATTGGCATTGGGATTGATCGCCTGACTATGCTCATCACCGAACAAGAATCCATTCGCGATGTGATTTTCTTTCCTACCATGAAACCTGAACAGCATAGCGAGTAAAGGCCCTATGGTCAAACTCCTAATCGTAGATGACGAAAAAAATACGCGCGATGCGCTCTCCGATGGATTGTTCAAACCTGACGAGCGGCAAGTCTTCACTGCCGAGACACCAAAAGAAGCCATGAAAATTTTGAACGAGGAAGACATTGACCTTGTGCTCACCGACCTGAAAATCCAAGAGCCTGATAGTGGCGTGCGTCTGCTGAAAGAAATCAAAAAACACGACCCGAACATTGTGGTAGTGATGATGACTGCCTACGGCTCTATTGAAACCGCTGTTGAGGCCATGAAACTTGGGGCTTACGACTACATTCAGAAGCCCTTCCGCATGAGCGACATTCGGCGCTTGATTCAGCGGGCATTAGAGACGCGCATGCTCTTGGTTGAGAATGCGAAACTGCGTCAGCAAGTCAGCGGCCGATATTTCCCGAAAAACATTGTAGGCTTCAGCCCACTATGGCGCGAGGTTATGGATTCGGTTGAAAAAGTTGCGCCGTCTCGGGCTACGGTCTTGCTTCTGGGCGAGAGCGGAACAGGCAAGGAAGTTGTAGCGCGTGCCATTCACGAGCTAAGCCACCGACGCGATAAGCCTTTCGTCAAAATCAACTGCGGGGCACTGCCCGAACAACTCTTGGAATCCGAGCTCTTTGGCTACGAAAAAGGTGCTTTCACCAATGCCATTAAACAAAAACGCGGGCGATTTGAACTGGCTCATGGCGGCACCATTTTCCTCGACGAAATCGCCGATATGCCCACACACTTGCAAGTCAAGTTACTCACCGTACTTCAAGATGGCGAGTTTCAACGGCTCGGCAGTGAAGAAACGCTCAAAGTCGATGTGCGCGTTATTGCCGCAACCAACAAAAACCTCGATGAAGAAATCGCCGAAGGACGCTTCCGCGAAGATTTATACTACCGCCTAAACGTCATCAAGCTTGAACTGCCCCCACTTCGCCAACGCCGAGACGACATCATTCCGTTAGCGCAGCACTTCATTGAGAAGTTCAGCCGATTGAATGCAAAGAATGTGCGCGGACTTTCGCCCGAAGTGATGCGACTTTTGGAAGGACACTCATGGCGCGGCAATGTGCGCGAACTTGAAAACGTCATTGAGCGTGCCGTTGTCTTGTGCAACGGTGAGCAAATTCAAAAAGAACATCTGCCCGATTACATCACGGGAACAGACACATCGCGCGTGGTAAGTTTCCGTATTGGCACACCGCTGGAAGAAATCGAAGACGTCATGATCGCCCGCACGCTCGAAATGACTGGCGGCAACAAAGAAGAAACTGCACGCCTTCTTGGCATTGGCGTTGCGACGCTTTACCGCCGTTTGAAAGAATCCGAAAAAGAAGACAGCGACACCCGCCCGAACGCCTAAGCACGATTGCCAAGCGCAAGGCCTCATGATTGCCAGCACGTTAAATCCAAAATGTTAGGAATGCCTTGCAGATCTAAATGGAGAAGCAGTGCAAAGGAGTGGAAGGTTGTAACGTTAATCAAACTCCTGAACAAAAACTATCGATAATGAAAATTTTGAAATTTGGAGGTTCGTCTGTCGGCACACCTGAACGCATTGAGCGCGTCATGTCGCTGGTGCTTGAAGCAAGAGCGAAGGAAAACGTGGCTGTTGTGGTCTCGGCCTTTGGCGGTGCAACCGATAAGTTGATTGAAATGAGTGCAAAAGCCGCCGATGGCGACCTTAGCTACAAGCAACTCTTTGCCGGCTTCGAGGAGCGACACCTTGCAGCCGTGCATGCGCTTGTGCCAATTAAATTGCAAGCGCCAGCCCTGGCAACGGTCAAAATGATGCTCAACGAACTCGAAGACATTTTGCACGGAACATATCTTGTTGGAGAATACACCGAGCGCACACTGGATTTTATGATGAGTTTCGGCGAGCGCCTTTCGGCGTTCATTATTGCCGAAGCCTTCAAGGCCAAAGGCGTTGATGCGGAATACTGCGATGCACGCGACCTCATTAAAACCGATAATCGCTTTGGCGTAGCGGGCGTTTTGCAGGAAGAAACCTACCGCAACATTCGCACGTATTTTCTTAATCGTGGTGCGTTGCAAATCATCACAGGCTTTATTGGTTCAACCCTAAAAGGTGAGACCACAACGCTCGGACGGGGCGGCTCGGATTACACGGCGGCACTGTTTGGCGCCGCGCTCCGCGCCTCTGAAATTCAAATCTGGACAGACGTGGATGGCTTCATGACTGCCGACCCGCGCAAAGTCAAAGACGCATTTCCGATTCCGCAAATGAGTTATCGTGAAGCCCTTGAAATGTCAAACTCAGGTGCAAAGGTGCTCTATCCGCCGACCGTTCAGCCAGCCATGCTTCAAAACATTCCGATTCGGATTCTGAACACTTTCAACCCTGCGTTTGAAGGCACACTGATTACATCGCAAGCGCCCAATCGCAAAGCTTCAATTTGTGGCATTTCCTCGCTGGATGATGTTGCCATAATTCGTGTGGAAGGAAGCGGACTGGAGCGTACCATTGGCACAGCAAAGCGCGTCTTTACCGCGTTGGCTAATGAAAACATTAATGTGATTTTCATCTCGCAAACCTCGTCGGAGCACAGCATTTGTTTTGCCGTTGCGCTCAAAGATGCAGAGCGAGCGAAAGCCGCCGTTGAAAAAGAGTTCCTCTTGGAAATCCAAGCAGGAAAAATTTATCCGATTGAAATTGAGCGGAATCTTTCCATCGTGGCCGTGGTCGGTGAGAATATGAAGCATCGCACGGGCGTGGCAGGTTGGTTCTTTCAAACGCTCGGCAAGAATGGCATCAATGTTGTTGCAATTGCACAAGGCTCGTCAGAAATCAACATCTCAGTGGTCATTGACCGAAACGACGAGGAAAAAGCGCTCAACGCCTTGCACGAGGTTTTTTTTCTTTCAAAGCGAAAAACCTTGCATCTCTTCTTGGTGGGCACGGGCTTAATCGGCAGCACATTTCTCAAGCAACTGGATGAGCACGCCAAAGTCTTGCGGGAACAGCAGTCGCTCGAACTCAAAGTCGTGGCGCTTGCCCGAAGCAAAAAAATGCTCTTCAATCCTAACGGCATTGACTTGAAATGCTGGAAGACAATGCTCGAAGAACAAGGCGAACCAAAAAATATGAGAGAATTTGTGCGCCGAATGAAAGCCCTGAACTTGGCAGGAAGCGTGTTTATTGATTGCACGGCGGCAGATGAAATTGTCGAATACTACGAAGAAATTCTCTCGTCAAGCATTTCAATCGTAACGCCGAACAAACGCGCCAATTCAGGCAAATATGAAGACTACAAGAAGCTCAAACTGGCCGCAATTCAGCACGATGTGAAGTATCTCTACGAAACAAATGTCGGTGCAGGCTTGCCTGTCATTAACACACTCAACGATTTGCTCTCGAGCGGCGACAAAATTCTCAAAATTGAAGCCGTACTTTCGGGTTCAGTCAGCTACATCTTCAACAACTTCAAAGGCGAAAGAAAATTTAGCGACATCGTGCGCGAAGCCAAAGAACTCGGCTACACCGAGCCTGACCCTCGAGACGATTTAAGCGGTCTTGATGTTGCCCGAAAAATTTTAATTTTGGCGCGTGAAACAGGGTTGCCGCTCGAATTGTCTGACGTCCGCATTCATCCATTTCTGCCCGAAGCATGCATGCAAGCCAAAACAGTTGAGGAATTTTTTCTCGAACTCGAAAAAGCCAATCCGATTTTTGAAGAAAGAAAGCGTCAGGCTGAAAGTAAAAACTGCGTGCTTCGCTTTATTGCAGCGCTTGAAAATGGAAAAACTGAAGTTAAACTGGTTGAAGTCGACTCAACGCATCCATTCTACAATTTATCAGGAAGCGACAACATCATTGCTTACACGACGGAGCGCTATCATGAGCGCCCACTGGTGGTCAAAGGCGCAGGTGCAGGCGCAGAAGTAACAGCGGCCGGCGTCTTCGCAAATGTTGTCTGGATTGCAAATTACCTCTTCTAAATAACAAACCTAAACACGAGAAAAAAACAATGCTACTACAACGCATGATTCGCGCAGCAAAGTTAGAGACTGCGCTCTACGAAGAAGTCGAAGCGGACAAAACCGCACTCGGACAAGCCATGCTGATTGTTGTGCTGCACGGCATTGCCGCAGGTATTGGAAGTTACGATGAACTCGGCACCAAAGGACTGCTACTTGGAACACTGGGGCAATTGGTGAGTTGGTTCATTTGGGCGTTGATTACGTTTCTGATTGGGGCAAAACTTCTGCCAGAACGCCAAACCGAAGCCGATTTAGGACAACTCCTGCGTACAATTGGCTTTGCCGCTTCCCCCGGACTCTTGCTGGTGCTTGGCCTTGTGCCGGGGGTCGGAACAATCATTAACTTTGTTGTTCAAATCTGGATGCTGGTGGCATTTGTCATTGCAGTTCGACAAGCGTTGGACTACACCTCAACCGTGCGAACCGTTGTCGTGTGCCTATTAGGCTGGGTTGTCATGGTTGTGGTATCGGCAGTCTTGTTGTTGGTAGTCGGAGAGGCTTAACGAAAGATAGTTTCACTCACGTTGGAACGTTTAATTTGTTTTTTGACGTAAAAGCGTTAAGTTCCAAAACTCATCGTAAAACTGCTGTCTCAGAATAGCCGGCCATGCAAAAACTGATTGAGCGGCTTATTTGTGCCCGCAAAGAAAAAAATATCACTCTGCAAGACATCAGCCAAAAAACCTACATTCGTGTCGAGATTCTCGCCCGAATTGAAAGTGGAGATACCACATTCCAACCAGAGCCTTACATCAGAGCGATTCTGAAAAAATATGCAGAGATGGTTGGCGTCGAACTTCACCCAAGTGATTTTGAGGAAGAACCCATCACTGAATACCAAGTTTCATCTGCAAGCGTGGCGGTGCCTTCAACGCTAAGTACTCTCGAAGTTCAACAGCCTGAACGCAAGAAGCAGCTGGTTTATGCAAGTCTGGCGAGTGCACTCATCGTATTGATGATGCTCGTCTGGATATTCTTCAAACAAATCAAGAACGCTTCACAAGAACAAACGCGACCTGTCTTGGAACAGCAAGCGCCCGCAAGACAACAGGCAACTGTGAAAACTATCATTGAACCGAATCGATTAGAAGAAAGCAAACCCAAAGAAAAGCCGCCCGAAACAACAGAGCCACAACGCGCGCTTGCAATTGAAAACAAAGCATTATCTCCAAAAACCGAAAAGAAACATACGCTCGTCGTGCGTTCAAAGGATGATTCGTGTTGGATTAGCATTGCCAGCGATAAAGGCAGTGCGAAAGAAATGTTGCTGATGCCGCAAGCAGTAGCGGAGTTCAACGCCGATAGCCTTTTCACGCTGACAATCGGAAAATTAGAAACAGCAGAACTGTGGCTGAACGGCAAACCCGTTACCTTGCCGCGTCGGTCAGGCGCAATTTTAGGCTTCAAACTCATGCCGCCCAAAGACTGAAAAGAGCACACACCTGTAGCGTAAATTTCTCGAGCTAAAACGCCGTGTTCTATTTGAACAACCTTTCACGAAAGGTATTCCGCAACCGACTTTGCTACTTCCGCTGATGGGTTCAATCGCCCAAGTTTTTCTTTTGCTTGCCGCAACTGCTCCGACACTGCATGCCGATATGCATCATCTTGCAAGAACTTCATTGCATATTTGGCAAGATTAGCGGCAGTGAGGTCGCTTTGTAACAGTTCAGGAACAGTTTTCTCGCTGCCATAAAGCCCATTTGCAATGATATTCGCTAAGGCGATTTTCTGAATCTTTAGCAAGCATTTGCCAATGAGGTAATTAAGCCAAGAGGTCTTGTAACAGACAATCATAGGTAAGCCAAAGCAGAGGCTCTCGAGCGTAGCAGTGCCGCTGGTTACGAAAGCCAGGTCGCTGTATTGCATGGTCTCATAAGCACTGACGCGAATGGGCGTGATGGCCGAGCGAGAAAGAAATTTGTCGTAAAACGATTCTGGAATTGTGGGGGCAATCCCTAACAAAAATTTTAACTCAAAGCGTTGCGATAGCATTTCGCTTGCAAGAAGCATTTCAGGGAAAATGCGCTCGAGTTCTTGCTTGCGACTGCCCGGAAGCAATCCAATGAGGCGTTGCCTAGCAGGCAACTGATGCACATTGAGAAAGCACGATTTTGGCGGAAGTGAAAGGTCAGCCAGTTCTTCTAAAATCGGATGTCCGACAAACTTGGCTTCAATGCCGTGCCGCTTGAAGTATTCGACTTCAAACTCGAAGACCACGCAAAGTTTCGTAATGGTTTGGCGCATTTTCTTTATGCGTCCTTCTTTCCAGGCCCATACCTGTGGTGCGATGTAATAAATAACGGGCACGCCTTGCGCTTTCAGAAACTCGGCGAGCAGTAAGTTCATGCCGGGGTAATCAATGAGCAATGCCACATCAGGCTTTTCGCGGCGAATGGCTGATTTGACCGTCTCCAGCACGCGCCGCAAAAAGCGATAATGCCGGGCGACTTCAACAAAACCCATGAAGTTGATTTGCTCGACCGAGTAAAGCAGTCGTGTGCCAACAGCTCGCATGTGCTTGCCACCAATGCCGAACACATCAAGCGACGGCTCCAAGCGTTTCAGCGATTTCAAAACGCCTGCGCCGTGTAAATCGCCCGATGCTTCGCCTGCTAATACGAAAAGCTTTTTTGCCACAAGCTGTCAATAAGTTTGGGAGGTTTCCGAAGTCACAGTTGCCGCTTTAAGGCTCCCAATGAGCTCGCCTTGAAGTGAACGAACCGCCTTGCCGATGAAAATTAAATCGCACTTCGACTCAATAGCACCGCTGTAATCTTCAAGCGTGTATCGTCCATATGCAAAATTCAAAATAAACGACTGCGGATAGCCAGCAAGATGCACAATGCCTTTCAGTCGCCATAAATTTTTCGGAAGCGATTCCAACGCCGATTGCAGTCGTTCTAACTCAAAGACATCATCACTTGCAAATCGGAACGCTTCAACGCCTTCATGCTCAAAGTGAGAATGTTCATAATGAGGCAGTGCATTTGAAGGTGCAAAAGCCTGACGCGGATACGCCACACCAAAAAGAAGCGATAGGTCGAGCGAATGACGGTGAAAGATAGTTGCCGTTGGGCGACGAGCACGCACAAAATCTTCAACGCTCGTGAGTTCACGGCTTGTAGCAATATCATCTTTGGTAATGACAATCACATCAGCGGCATCAAGTTGCTCTTCGGCAACATCAAGTTCATCTTTCATCTGCAAGAAGTTCTTGGCGTCAATGGTTGTAATCACAGCATCAATCACAAAGCGCGGGTTAATGATGGAGTAGATAATGTTCATGGGATTGGCGATGCCTGTAGTTTCAATCACGATAAGGTCAGGTGAGGCTTTCTCGGCTAATTCACCTAAAACCGTAACGAAGTTTTCGTTGATGGAACAGCAAATACAGCCGTCGTTGAGTTCAAAGACTTTGGTCGAAAAGCCCTCGAGCAATTTCGCATCAATAGAGATTTCGCCGATTTCATTCATTAAGATGGCAATTTTCTTTTTGCCACTCATCACTTTGAGCAGGTCTTTGAGGAGCGTGGTTTTGCCGCTTCCAAGAAAGCCAGTGAGAATGTTGATTGGAATTGGATTCATAGGCGATTAGGTTTTTTGTTTCTTCTTTTGCGCAGCGGGGAAAAGCACGTTGTTCAAAATGAGGCGGTAGCCCGGTGAATTTTTATGCAGTTTCAAGTCGGTAGGCGGGTCGCCAACGTGATGCTGATAATCTTCGGGGTCGTGTCCACCGTAGAAGCAAAATTGCCCCCGTCCGTAATTGCCGTGAATGTAGCGAACTTCTTCGGAATTTTTCTTTTCTCCCATGATAACAACGCTGGGCTTGATAAGGCTTTTTCGAAACGAGGTCGTCTGTCCGTAAAAGCCCTTGATGATAGAGGTATGATTTTGTGTGAGCATAGATGGAACAGGGTCATATTTGGCGCTGAACTCAAAAAGCGTAAAGTAGTCGTTTTCCGGTCCTGACGAACTGCCTGTTATCATAGGGTTAATGTCGATGTTGGATTTTGAGTATTCGTAAGGATTGAAGTTCAGGGTGAAATTTTCGAAGGCAAAAGTTTTGGAAAAGTCGAGTTTGGCTTGTGCATCGGGTGTAATGCCATCACCATCGAATTCTTTGGGCACAATATCAATGCCTTCAGCGGCGAGCGCAATGTCGTAACTATCGGGCGCAGAGCACATAGCGAACATAAACCCGCCTTCACCGACAAAGTCACGAATTTTTCTTGCAACGGCTTTTTTCTGCTCGCTGACTTTGGTGTATCCAAGTTTCTTGGCAAGCTGTTCGGCGTCGCGCACTTGCCTGATATACCAAGGTGCATGTCGAAACTGCGCATAAAACTTGCCATACTGCCCAGTAAAATCTTCATGATGCACATGAAGCCAATCATATGCTTTGAGTTTGTCTTTCAAGACCTCCTCATCCCACACTTTATCGTAGGGAATTTCGGCGTAGGTCAAGACAAGCGTAACGGCATCGTCCCAAGGCAGGTTAGTAGGCGGCACATAGACAACAATCTTCGGGGCTTTATCTAACCGCATCACATCCATGTTGGATTCTTCACTACGAACTTGTGCAAGAATCTGCTCTGCCTTAGCATTGGAAAGTTCCTCGAAACTCACACCGCGCAAAGTGAGTTCATCCTTGATAGCAGGAAGGGCATCCATCATAAATGAGCCACCACGATAGTTCAAAAGCCAATCTACCGAAATTGACCGCTCCAAACACCAATAAGCCACACCGTAGGCTTTCAGATGGTCGCTCTGTGCCTTGTCCATGGGCACTAAAATTTTCTGCGCAAAACCTGATATACTTCCCCAAAAAAGCACGAGACTGGCAAAAATAGTGTTCATAATTTTTTGCTTTGCAGTTGAAAACATATTAACAACTCTTTACTTTTAAACATTGCAATTGCTCATCGGCAAGATATGACCTACACCGAACAAAAATGGAAAGCCTCTGAAGAGAAAGTGCAGTTTGCCAAAGCCTTTCCCGGAATGCTCAAAGAAAAAGACCCTACAAAAACGGTGCTTCAAACAGCGCAACTCCAATATGGAAAGTTGATTATTTATCCCGATTACACTTTTACTTTCGAACCACTTGATGAGACCGATGTGCCGAAGTTCATAGCAAACTTGCGAGAGGCTAAGGCATATCTCTACGAGCACCATCGCAGTGCTTTTGAGACACTCGACGAACTGACAGCACGGAATGAAGAACTGACGCGGCTATCGCGTCTGGAAAAACTCTTGGGTGCAGTGGTCAACAACGTGGCTGAATTTCCTGAACTTTACGAAGCAATTCCCAAATGCCTTGCAAGGCCAGACGCGCCTGCTGAATTGCACTTGAAACCTAATTCCAACATCAAAGCAGTGCGATTGCTCAACGCACTTCGTAAGAACCTTGCTGACTTGCCAGAACTCCTGACAGAAGTGCCGAAAGTCTTAAGTGGCAAAAGCACACTTGTTCAGTGTGAAAAATTCAAACACTTCAAAAGTAGTGAAGCCCAACAGGAAAAGTAGAGTTTTAATTTTAGACGGAGGAGGCTCTTCGCTCAAAGTGTTCGTTCAAACCGACTCGGGCTTGAAGCTCAAAGCCAAATACAAAGGCAACTTTAACATGCAGTCAGGTAAGCGCGAAGAAATCATTCGCACGCTTTCAAAGGCTATTGAACGGTTTCCATCTGAAACGGTGAAAATTGGATTGGCAGGTGTGGTTGCAAGAAAAGATGAGGAGTGGTTGATAAAAGCACTTTCTGGAAAAAAAATCAAGGTGATGAGCGATGCGGATTTAGCCCTTGACAGTTGCTTTCAAGATGCCGATGGAATGGTGGCAATTCTTGGAACAGGTTCCATCTTTGTTGCCAGAGTCGGCCGCAAAAAAATTAAACTCGGTGGATATGGCAGAGCGATTGGCGATGTAGGAAGCGGCTACGCAATCGGACAAGAAGCCGTGCGAGCATATCTGCAACTGCTTGACGGTTTGGCGAGCGACTCGATTTTCGAATCGGCAATGAAAAAATTTTTTCGCACAAAAGATGATGCACTTCGAAAAGTTTATCAAGAGCAGTTCGAACTGCAACATCTTGCGCCGACCGTGTGCAAATGCGCCATGCAAGGTTCGAAGATTGCTGAAAGCATCATTGATTATCAAACAACGCTTGTTGTGCAATATATTAAGGCATTGCGTCAACGTGTTGGACGAGAGTTGCCTCTTTGTATTATTGGCGGATTGGTGGAGCAGAAGACATGCTACTCAATGCATCTCGAAGCGAAACTTCAAGAACAGGGCATTAGCCTTCAGTGCAGAGGCTTATTTTAAGCAATCTTTGCGATGCGAAAATTGGTAATGTCTGCAAGGCATGCCAAGTGGCATCGGTTTAGATACAACACTGATGGGTGTTCTATATATTTGGATATTAGGGCTTCAACAGTATATTCCTATTGCCGGGTTGTGGATGTTATGAGACTTAATGTCAAAAACCTTTGCAAAAGCGATTAAATACTACTATAATCATTGATTGTGGATTAACTGCAAATTTGATTACAACCATACGCCACACAAGATATGGAAGGGAACTTTTCCAACAGGGTTCAAGATGTAATACGATACAGTCGCGAGGAAGCGCTCCGGCTTGGGCATGATTACATTGGCACGGAGCATTTGCTTTTAGGCATTATTCGAGAAGGCGAAGGCATTGCCGTGCGGATATTGAAAAACTTGGGTTGCGATCTTTACAAACTCAAGCGAGCTATTGAGGATACAGTGCGTTCAACGGGCGGCACGCTGACGCTGGGCAACATTCCGCTAACGAAGCAAGCCGAGAAGGTCTTGAAAATTACATATCTCGAGGCGAAGATTTGTAAGTCTGACATTATTGGCACGGAGCATTTGCTTCTTTCGCTGATAAAAGATGAGGACAACATTGCGGCGCAGATTATGATGCAGTTTGGCGTGCGCTACGAACTGGTGCGAGAAGAATTAGATAACATCATGAGTGGCAAGACAGGAAACCCTGTAACTGCTGCTACAAGTTCTTCACAAGGTGGAAGTGGACACTATCAACAACAATATGAAGGACGAAAGATGGAAAAGACGAAAACGCCAGTGCTTGACAATTTTGGTCGAGACCTGACCAAGTTGGCACTTGAAGACAAGCTCGACCCTATCATTGGGCGCGAGAAAGAAATTGAGCGCGTGGCACAAGTACTCTCGCGCAGAAAGAAAAACAATCCTGTGCTGATTGGCGAGCCAGGTGTGGGCAAAACCGCAATTGCTGAAGGACTTGCGCTCCGAATTGTTCAGCGCAAAGTATCGCGAGTGCTTTATGACAAGCGCGTCGTCGCCCTTGACCTTGCGGCGCTCGTGGCAGGCACAAAATATCGTGGGCAATTCGAAGAGCGCATGAAAGCCGTCATGAACGAACTGGAAAAATCAAAAGACGTGATTCTCTTTATTGATGAGTTGCATACAATTGTTGGCGCCGGTGGAGCCTCAGGCTCACTGGATGCATCGAATATCTTCAAGCCAGCACTTGCACGCGGCGAACTGCAATGTATCGGTGCAACCACACTGGATGAGTATCGACAATACATCGAAAAAGACGGCGCACTCGACCGACGTTTCCAAAAAATCATGGTCGAGCCGACAACGGTCGAAGACACCATCATCATTCTCAACAATATCAAAGAGAAATACGAAGCGCATCATAATGTCCGATATACCAAAGAATCCATCGAAGCGGCGGTCAGGCTCTCCGACCGATACATTACCGATAGGCATCTGCCCGATAAGGCAATTGATGTGATGGACGAGGCTGGCGCACGAGTGCATCTTTCCAACATTCATGTTCCGAAAGAGATTCTCGAGCTTGAGCAAAAAATCGAGGACATCAAGGCCTTGAAAAATCAGGTGGTAAAATCCCAAAACTTTGAAGAAGCCGCACGCTTGCGCGACCAAGAAAAACGGCTCATTGATGCACTCGAGCGCGCTAAACAAGAATGGGAGAAAACAACCGCAGAAAAAGTCTTCGATGTCGATGAAGAAAGTGTCGCAGCCGTTGTAGCCATGATGACAGGTATCCCAGTCGTCAAGGTGGCGCAATCTGAATCCGAAAAGCTCTTGAAACTCCCAGAAGTGTTGAAGAGCCAAGTAATTGGACAAGACGAGGCAATTGAACGAATTGCAAAATCCATTCAACGAACGCGTGCGGGCTTGAAAGACCCGAACCGCCCAATTGGCTCGTTCATCTTTTTGGGTCCGACAGGTGTTGGCAAGACTGAACTGGCCAAGGCCCTGACGCGCTATCTCTTCGATACCGAAGAAGCGCTGGTGCGAATTGACATGAGCGAGTATATGGAAAAATTCACAGTCTCGCGCCTTGTGGGTGCGCCGCCTGGCTATGTCGGCTATGAAGAAGGCGGGCAACTAACCGAAAAGGTGCGCCGCAAACCTTACTGTGTTGTCTTGCTCGATGAAATTGAAAAAGCACATCCCGATGTCTTCAACATTTTGCTACAAGTGTTGGACGATGGGATTCTCACCGATGGGCTTGGTCGGCGTGTCGATTTCCGCAATACGATTATCATTATGACCTCTAACATCGGCGCACGCGACATCAAAAACATGGGCATGGGTGTGGGTTTCACGCAACCCTCTGAAAAGAGCAAATACGAGAACATGAAATCCACTGTCGAAGATGCCTTAAAGCGTGTGTTCAATCCCGAGTTCCTCAACCGAATTGATGATGTGATTGTCTTCCGCCAACTTGAAAAAGAGCATATTTTCCGCATCATTGATATTGCGGCTGAAAAGCTCTTCAAACGGGTGCGCGAAATGGGCATCACGATTGAGTTCACGAAATCCGCGAAAGAATTTTTGGCGAACAAGGGCTACGACCAACAATTCGGTGCGCGCCCGCTCCGCCGTGCGTTGCAAAGGTATGTTGAAGACCCCATGGCAGAAGAAATTCTCAAAGGTCGGTTCAAAGAAGGCTCGTCAATTAAAATTAAATACAGCAAGAAGACCGACAGCCTTGTCTTCACTGATGTAACCGAATCCGAAAAGGAAGCAGACGAAGCCGTTGAAGAGAAGTAATGGCGTTGGCTGAAATCGAAAGAGCCTGTCAAAAGCAGGCTCTTGGCGTTTGTATTGAACATACCTATAAACCGCGCCGCACAATGTCGTGAATACGAATCAGCCCAATGCTCTTTTTGCCGGCTACAACAGGCAAGACAGAAATTTGCGACGGGCGATTTTCCATCATATCCAACGCCTCAACGGCAAGCCGTTCGGGAGCAATCGTAATGGGGTTTTTTGTCATCATTTTATCAGCAGTGAGATATTCTAACTCGGTAGGCTTAATGCGCTGAACCCATCGCCGCACATCGCCATCAGTGATAATGCCAAGCAAGTTTCCTTCGCTATCAATCACATTCACTGCACCGAGACTTTTCTCTGAAAGCACACTAAGGACTTCAAGCCAAGTGGCTGTGGGCAGGACGGTCGGATTATCGCGGCCGCTGTGCATTAAATCGGCAACGCGGAGCGTGAGCCGTTTGCCTAATCTGCCTGCAGGGTGATTGATGGCGAATTCTTCGGCGTTAATGCCTTTGGCGTGCATGACTGCCATGGCGAGCGCATCGCCAAGTGCCAGTGCAACGCTGGTGCTCGTAGTCGGAGCAAGGTTCAAATACCCGGCTTCTTTTTCAATCGTGGCGTTCAGGACCGCATCGGCGTTGCGTGCAAGCGTGGATTTGAGGTTTCCAACAATCGCAATAATAGGCACAGCGCGGTGTTTGAGATAGGGGAGAAGTTCAATGAGTTCATCGGTTTCGCCGCTGTTGCTGATAGCGAGCGCAACATCGTTTGAGGAGACATAGCCTAAATCGCCGTGCATCGCATCGGTTGGGTGAATGGCGACGGCTTCGGTGCCGGTGCTGGTCATCGTTGCGGCGATTTTCTGCGCAATGATGCCCGACTTGCCTACGCCCAACGTCACCACCTTACCTTTGGCTGAACAAATCAGCGAGACCGCACGCTCGACTTCTTTCGCGTCTAATTGGCGCGCACAGGCTTCAATCGCTTTCGCTTCGCTTTGAAGCAACTCAATAACTTGCTGAAACGCCGGTGTTCCCACAGAGATATGAGCCATTATCGGATAGGAAAGATTGCGCCGAAGATACCGATTTTCACGGAAGGTTCAGCACATCAAGGCGCACGGCGCGCGCGTTTTTCTCAAACGACTTCCCGCCGTCAAACACCAGTTGCGTTGAGGCACTTTGAGCGACAAACTGCGCCTGATTGCGAGCAAAAAGGTCGCGAAATTGTTCCTTCGTCAAGGTTGAGGTATAGCGTGCCGTGTTCTCTGAACGTGTTGCAAACATCAATTTGAGCGAATCGCATTCAATCGTTTTGCCTTGAACACGAAAAAACGCCCGTTGAAGGGCGTAAATATCCGTCGATTTGGATTCTATGGTGAAATTGCAAGTAACAAGCATCGTATCGTTTTCGCGGTAGGTAAAATCAAATTCCACAGTTCCGCGCTCGCCTTTGAATTCAACACTTTTGACAAAGTGCATCAAGCCGAACTGCGTCGAGAAAGATTCAATCAGCGTGGATGTTTTGCACGCCGCAAAACAAGCGGCAAGGGAAAGCAAGCAAAAAAGTGTGCGTAAGTATCTCATCGTTTGGTTGAAATAAAAAAGGAATCGCGTGGTGAGCGACTCCTTTGTAACAAAATAAGCTTGAATGTTGAATGTTATTCGCCGGTTACAATCACAGTGTAGGTTTGGTAAAGTCCCAAAATATCATCGCGTTGAATATCAACAGTCGAGATTTTGGTGATGCCGCCGTTCTTTGCCGCCTTTTGAATGCTAGCATCAACACCGAAAGCAAGCACATAAAAAAAGGTGTTGCCTGATGCTTTGCCAACTTTCGTGCCAACTGGGTTGCTCGACACAGCAACAGGCATGGTCATAGAACACGCGCTCAATGTCATTGCGATAAAGAGCGCAGAAGCGAATAACGCAAGATTCTTTTTCATACAGTTTTTAATGTTTGATGGTAAGTTGGGCAAAATGCCCGCGCAAATCTAAAAACTTGAACGCAAAAGATCTACGCCCTAACAATTATTTAACCAGCAACATCTTCTTCGTTGCCACAAATCCGCCCGCCTGCAAGCGATAAAAATACATTCCCGTTGAAAGTCCGTAACGAGCGGCGTTGAGCGACTGCGTGTATGAGCCCGCCTCTTGCCTTGCATTCACGAGCGTTGCGACTTTTCTGCCCAAGACATCAAAAAGCTCTAATGTTACATTGCCCGATTCTTTGAGCGAATAGGTGATGACCGTTGTCGGATTAAACGGATTCGGATAGTTCTGCGAGAGGCTGTATTCACGCGGCGCAACGGCGGTCGTAATCGTGAGCGTAACCGTGCCTAACTCATGAACCGTGCCGTTCAAATCGGTTTGGCGGAGTTGATACTGATGCACCTCGCCGACTTTGACCTTTGGATCCACAAAGCGATAGCGTGTTTCTTCGGTTGTGGTGCCTCTGCCGCGAAGCGACGGCGTATCGGAGAACGACGCAAGTTCAACGCCGTCTTTCCAAATTGAAAAGCCGAGATTATCGACTTCCGAAGCCGTTTGCCATTGAAGCACCGCGCCTTCAAAGGTTGATTCGCCTGTGTAAGCCAGCAATTCCACAGGGAGCGGGTTATCGGTGTTGCTCGTTGAGCCAAGAGCGACCAGAAAGGAGTCAGGTGCAACATTCGCCGTTAATGACAAGCCTGTTACACTGCTTAAATCAATCGGGAGCGTGGTTGTGTTTGGCGGTGAAGAAAGGTTGCGGAGCGTCCAACCTGTGCCTGTGCTTGCCGTTGCAATGCGAAGCGACGTGTTAGAAAGAAATGTGCCAACGCCATCATCGCCATTTGCACGAAGTAGCGGCACTTGGTCAATTGCGATGGAATTGCCCGTAACTTGAAAGCCGTAGTAGCGCAGTTTTGACACACGGTTCGGCGGGTCGGCGATGGATTCGCGCAAATTGGCGTCTTCTTCAAAGAGCGCACCGCTCATCGTTGCCGTGCCTGAACTCGTGTTGCCACGAATGGAAATCGGACGATAGCGACCAGAACTGCCAAACGGATACACGCGCGTTGTCAGCGTGTTGTTAAAAATGTGGGATAACGAGCCAACGATGTAACTATTGTCGTTGCCGCCCGCGACCGATGCCGATGCCGCCAGCGTGAGATTGCCGTTGGTGGTCAGCAAGCCGCTCGTGAGCGTGAGTGTGTTTTGCAAGGTAATGCTTCGCTGTAAGGTCAGCCCTGCGGCGTTGTTTAAGGTAACGAGAGCGTTGGCACCGAAGGTCAGCGTGCCGCCCGAACCACGAATGACCTGCGCCGACGTGCCGTTGAAAGTAACCGGGGTTGTGGTGGTGTTGCCAATCGTTAGCGAACCTCCATTAACCACAAGATTACCGCGGATGTTGATGCCGCCTGTGCCATTGATGGTCAGATTGCCATTCTCTACTATCAGACTATCCACTGTGAGAGCACTTACGCCCCCGATTGATGCACTGAAAGACGCGTTATCCATGACGAAATTTGCGTAGGTTCTACCTGATGAGGCTGGCGCAAGGATTTGCTCGTGGCGATAGGTGCTTCCGCTTTGGAAGATAACGACCGAATTGGGGGCGGATGCACCAAAAGGATTTGCCCCGGCTTGCGAGCGATATGTAGAGCCGTTTTGAAAAATGATGGAATTGAGGTTCGTGGTGCCGAATGCGTTGCCCATAAATCCTGTCGCGACAATCATCTGGCTACCGTTTTCAAAAACGACGCTCCCAGCATCTACACTGAAAAGACGATGTGCCGCGCCTTGAAAGCGCAAAGTGCCAGCAATTTTTCCCGTATTCCCGCTTTGAATCGAGAGCGTAATGGCATTTGAGCTGCCCAAAGTCAGCGTGCCTGAATTGATATTGAGCGCATTGCCTAAGCCAGAGCCAAAGCCTGTCAGCGTAACCGTATTGCTTGCCGTCGCCGTGAAGGTGACTTGTGTGTTGTTATCCACCTCGATTGCGCCGATGCTGGTGGTAGGCACGTTGCTTACGGTGTAGGTTCCGCCGTCGTTGAATATGGCTTTATCTCCAGCCGAAGGTATGCCGTTTGGTGTCCAATTTGTAGATGTTCCCCAAGCACCGCCAGAGGCATTATTCCAAGTATAGACCTGTTGAGATAACGCAACGGCAGGCAGAAAGAGAAAAGCCGTGAGTAGAAGAGCGAAAAAGCCATTTTTCATATTGAGCCACCTGATTTTTTATTATTAACCCATTCGGGCACAAATGTGCTGAAAAAACGGCGGGATTGAAAGTTATCTTTTTGTAAAGCTGGGATTGCACGGTAGCGCGCAGTATCACTTTGCACGGTGAGCGCTACGGAAGCAAGCCACGTCAGATTTTATTGCATATTTCAATCAAGCCATCTTTTCCTGCGTGAGAAGGCATAATTGGGTATTGCTGGAAGAACAGAAAAGACCTTGAATATCTGTTATTGTAAAAAATACGCTCTGTAGAAACAGACTGTCTGAACATCTACAAGCGTTGATAAGCCGTTGCGATTTCTTCATCTTTGGCAATCGCTCGCGCCGCAACAAAAAAGAGAATTGGCATAAGCATCAGTGCGTAAAAGCCAAGTTCAGGCGTGCTTTCAACCGCATCGTTGCCAAGTTTAGATTTCAACGCAAAGGACGCAAGCAACGCACTGGCAAGCGCAACAAAGGAAACCAGCGTGCCAACATAACACAGCATTGCTTGACGCTTGCGATTCTTGAAAAGAAACAGCGATACCAACGCCAACAGCGCACTTAAACACAAGGCGATATTGAACGCATAAAACACAAGGCTCACATCGCCACTCCGACCGAAAATCGCAAGCCCATACAGCCACATCGGTTCAGAGAGAATTGCGCCATCTGCCGAAAGAAAATCATATCGCCAAAAGGGATAAAAGTTCATGTTGAAGAGCGCGCAAAGAAGCGCAAGAAAGAGATAAAGACTTTGAAGCCGAAAAAACATAATGCTTATGAATTGGATTTTGAGTTCAAGAGAGACCGTTCATAAACTTGAATCGCCCAAATAACAACTTGCGAAAAGAAGATGCCAATCAATGCGCCCGCGACTATATCAAACGGAAAATGCACACCAACATAAATGCGCGAAAGGCTTGTCAGAAAAGCAAGAAAATAAAACGAGATTTGTAAGTATTGTTGTTGGAGTTTTTTAAGCGAAGTTCGCGAAACAAGAAACGCAAAAATATGCGCAAAGGTAAAGGCACTTTGCGAATGTCCTGACGGAAAGGAGCGTGTGCGAAGCGGCTCAAACATCACATTCACAACGACCTCGCCGCGCTGAATCGCCTCTTCAAAATAAGCAAGCGGACGCGGCGCATTGAAATACGCATACGCCTTCAACGCCTGCAACACAACGCCGCCCAAAATCGCCGCAATCGCCACAATGCCAAGATTCTGCCAAAAGCGTTTCCTATCCAGCAAAAACAATCCAATCAACGCAAGCGGATAGAGCACCATGCCATCGCCTAAATAAGTGGTGTAACCCAAAAGCACATCGCCAATCGGACTTTTCAGCCCGTTGTTAATCGCAAAGAATAAATCAAGATTAAACGCTTGTAAATCGCTCATGAAAATGGGTTTCAAGTTTTATCAAAAGTCTTCGCCATCGAGATATTCATTTTTGTAAGGCGAGTACAATTCCATTTCAAGGTAATGTTCAGGCAGAACAAAACTTGTTTGAGATGAGGCGGTCATATTTTTAATTAGAGTTGCAGTTGCGTCATTCTGAACAGCAGGCAAATGTAAGAAAGAAGCAGGAGAAAGGCTCACAGGTGAATCAAGGATAAGGCAGGGACACGCTCAAAATGCTTGATGTTCAGTGTGAGAAGCGGGAATTGATGAACCAGAGCCGTTGAGGCAATAAAGACATCACGAATTCCAATGTCTTTATTTTGAGCGATTAAATCGGAATGCAGAGTTGCCGCTTGTCGAGCAATAGCGTCGTCAATCGGTAAGAGTTTGAGGAAAGGTAGAAGTTCGGTCAGTTCGCTTGGGCGTTTATCGCGCTCATAGCCAAACTCAACTTCATAAAGCGTCATTGCGCTGATGTGAAGATTTTCAAAGGAAGCGAATGCTCTCCGTAGAACCGTACGGTCTTTCTTGAGTTTGCGAAAGTGATCAATTATGATGGTCGTGTCGACAAGGATTTCAGTTCGTTGTTCCATTTTTCCCAATCCTCCTCCAATTTTCGGTAGGCTTCATCAATATCAGGGCGATTTGCCCAAATGCCCTGCGTTTTTTCTAACGCTTCAAGTAACGCTTTTTTTCTCTCCTCAATGTCGAGAGGGAGTGGAACTTCAACGGTGATTTTTACTTTGGTATTTGGCGGCAAATCAAGCGGTTCAGCAAGTTTTAAAACTTCGCCGTCGTAAATGGCATCAAGTGTTTTCGTCATTGGTCGCTCATTAAATTGATTTTTCAAAGGTAATCAAACCTACTTCTTCAAACTCCACGCATTGAAGAGTTCTTCTTTTGTTTTCAAGCCGCGTTGCGGCAAGCAGTGGTTGCCAACATAGTTGCCTGCCTTGTGCTTGTTTTCCCACATATCTTGGTGCGCCTGCGGAATCTCATCAAAACTCACGACATACGGTTCAGAAATTTCAATCAGACCTGCATCAACCATATCGTTCATCAGGGCGGCTTCGTTGGCGT